>Ga0115545_1000008_pt1 | contig 274385 bp, 214 predicted proteins | sample COGITO_mtgs_1003_FD_87188 | JGI IMG/M metagenome (GOLD analysis project Ga0115545, IMG submission 87188) | Pelagic marine microbial communities from North Sea - COGITO_mtgs_100330 | ecosystem: Environmental > Aquatic > Marine > Epipelagic | place: Germany:Helgoland, sampling site Kabeltonne...
AGACACCAGCTTCCAAGAAATTTTAGATCAAACTCGACGAGAGTTAGCAGAGCAGTATCTTCGTCAAGACAATTTATCCGTAGGCGATGTTGCCTTTTTGTTAGGGTTTTCTGACTTCAGTAATCTGTCACGCGCCTTTAAAAAATGGACTGGGTTAAGCCCTACTGAGTATCGTGCTCAAAATATTGGTGCTGGAAAATCTAGTGATGGAAATAGTAAAAACAACGTTATTAAGATTGCCTGATTCGTTTTTAATATGAACGTGGCAAACCCAACACATGTTCTGAAATAAAATTAAGCGTCATTTGCTGGGTCACCGGGGCCAAGCGAAATAGCTGCACCTCACGCCACCAGCGCTCTACGTGGTACTCCTTAGCGAAACCATTACCGCCATGTGTTTGCATAGCCTGATAGCACGCTTCAATCGCTGCCTCCACAGCAACGTATTTAGCCATGTTAGCCTTCGCACCAACTTCAACAGGGTTTGCATCTTGATCGTGCAGGCTCGCAGCAAGCATTACACTTCCCCAAGCTGATTCGATTTTTGCGTAAGCGGCAGCTAAGGGATGTTGGATAGCTTGATGTGCGCCAATGGGTTGATCGAATACCGCTCGCTCATTGGCATATTTGACGGCTGTAGCAATCGCTAATCGAGCAATACCCACGGCGCCAGCGGCCACCAAAATTCGTTCAGGGTTTAGAGTGCCTAAGATTTGTCTGAACCCTTGACCTTCAGTTCCTATTAAAGCTTCTTTTGGCACTCGTACATCGTCCAAGAAAACCATATGAGACTTATAATACCCATAGGCGTGTTTTTCTATCGGGCTGTAGGTCAAACTATCATTGGGTAAATCAACTATGAACAAACTTACACCATCGCTTCGGCTTGCAGATTCATCGAGCTTTTGAGTTCTTGCAACCACAACGATGGCGTCTGACCGCTCAATATTGGTGATATACCATTTGCTGCCAGAAATGATGTAATCACTACCATCCTTTTTGGCAAAAGTAGACATGTTAAGAGAATTGGTACCGGCATCTGGTTCAGATAATCCAAACGCACACATTGATGTCCCGGCGGCCATATCGGGCAAATACTGGGATTTTTGTGCATCGTTGGCATTGGCATTGAGGATATTAGCCCCCAAAGTGCCAAACAGATAACCCAGTGCGGGCCCTCCCCCTGCTCCGCCTCGGCACAAGCCTTCCATCGATAGTGCTAACTCCATCATTCCAGCAGGAGTTCCGCCATAGGCTGAATCAATGCCGAGTGAAAAGAAGCCGTGCGCAGCAATTGAATCGAAAAACTCAACAGGGTACGAACTGGCTTGATCCATCTTTAGCCAATAGTCTGGGTCGAACTTTGCCCCAATGTTCAATGCGGTTTCAACTAATAGATCTTGTTCCTCGGTTAAGCGAAAATTCATAGCGGCTCAGTCAGAATACAGATTAATGTTGGCCCCATTATAATAGAGCAAACTATAACAGCACGGCTTTGCGTGATGCATTTACTGCAATTGTTATGTCAGCATGGTGTTCTGGGTAACATGAGTTTTATTTTAGCCCCATTTATCAATACACTAGGCCACTCACGATTAGAGCGGTTTGAAACAGCAAAATGAACTATCAGCAAGAAAGACAAGAATTTAAGTGGCCACAAAAAGATAAATTTAATTTTGCGGTCGATATCATGGATCAGCACGCGATTGAAAGACCAAATACTGCAGCGTTGCATTGGCTTGGTGTTGATGGCTCTGAACAGATAATCAGCTATCAGAAGATGGCCGAACGATCTAAGCAAGCGGCAAACGTTCTGCTTGATGCTGGAGTAAAACGCGGCGACCTTGTGATATTGGTTGTCAGCAAGTTGCCTGCGTGGTGGGAGCTCGTGTTGGCATGTTTACGGATTGGTGCCGTAGTTTCACCTGGGACTGTGAGCTTATCTGCCCGCGACTTGGATTATCGAATTAAGACAGCGAAGGCGTCGACACTAATTGTACAAGGCAACTTACTGAATAAGCTTGTGCATGGCGATGAAGTTGAAAGCTGTAACGTTAAAATCGCTGTTGGAGATTCATTCGAGAATTGGGTGCATTACGATACTGAGGTGGATTCAGCATCGAGCCGCCACACACCGGTGGAAACGGATGCTGATGAGGATGCGATTTGCTATTTCACGTCAGGCACTACTGGCTATCCGAAAATGACCATCCACACACATGCCTCTTCAGGCGTTGGCCATGAGGTAACTGGCAAGTTTTGGCTCAACCTGAGCGCAGGCGATCTAATTTGGTGTATCACTGATACTGGTTGGGCCAAAATTGGCTACAGCGCCTTATTCGGACCGTGGTCTGTAGGTGCCACGGTGTTCATACCTGAGGAACCCGTATTTAACCCACAACAGGCTTTGGACTTACTTCAACAATACCCAATTAACGTATTTTGTGCGCCGCCTACAGTTTATCGGTTATTGGTACAGCAAGACTTAAGCACGCTTGAGATACCCAAGCTCAGAGAAGTCGTCAGCGCTGGCGAACCATTGAATGCAGAGGTGATCGATTTCTGGAAAGCCAATACAGGATTATCTATTCGCGAAGGCTATGGTCAAACTGAAACTGTGATTATATGCGCGTCGTTTCCTGGTGAAGAAGTGCGGCCCGGTTCAATGGGGCAACCTTCGCCTGGTTTTGACCTAGACGTGGTTGACGATGATGGCGAAGTTGTTGAGGCTGGGCTTGAAGGAAATATCGCCATTCGAGTTAAACCAAATCGCCCTCTTGGGCTATTCAAGGAGTATCGTCACAATCCTGAGAAAACCAGTGAGGCGTTTAAAGGAGACTGGTACTACACAGGTGATCGAGCGTATAAAGATGATGACGGCTATTTTTGGTTCGTCTCTCGGTCTGACGATGTCATTATTTCGTCTGGCTACCGCATAGGTCCATTCGAGGTTGAGAGCGCGATACAAGAACACCCTGCTGTGTTAGAAAATGCAGTGGTGTCTTCTCCAGACGATGTTAGAGGTGAGGTGGTTAAAGCATTCGTCATTTTAGCGCCAAATTATGAACCTGGTGACAACCTAATTAAAGAGTTACAGGGCCACGTTAAAACGCTCACCGCTCCGTTTAAATACCCTCGGAAAATTGAGTTCGTAACTGAACTTCCAAAAACTATTAGCGGCAAAATTCGTCGCATTGAATTGCGTGAGAAAGAATGGAAAAAATAGTGAGACCTCAATTAACTCAACCTATTGAATTTGAATAGCCATGCGCTTTTATGAAGACATTGAAATCGGGGAAGAATTTCAATCAGAGAGCTATACCGTTAGGGAACAGGAAATTATCGACTTTGCTTTGCAGTTTGATCCGCGCGCGATTCATACCGATGTTCAGGCTGGCTTAGAATCTGAGTTTGGAGGTTTAATCGCTTCTGGCATTCACATCATGGCATTGTGGCGCAAATTGGAATTCCCAATAACGGAGCAAACAGCAACAGTGTGTGGCCTAGGCTGTGACGAGATGCGCTTAGAGCAGCCACTTTATGCCAACGATACTATCTACGTAGAGCAGCAACCTATGGCTAAACGACGAAGTAAGTCCTTAGCCGACAGAGGGATTGTTCAGTATGAAAGCAAAGTAATCAATCAAGATGGTAGGGTAATCCTGCTACTTAAAAATAGCTCCTTAATAGAAAGTAGAGTTTGACACCTTTTGGGTTGTGCAGCCTATTCTGATCCGAAAGAGCCGAAGCTGAAAACGAATACCCTATCTAATTTGGACAGCCGTCATCGCTATTCTCATCACGGTCATTGTGATTACTGTGTAACGCTCCAAAGGCTTGGCAACCTTGCATGTAGAGGCGTAGGTCTTTGATTCATGATAGAAGGCTCTACTAGAGTTTTTAGATTCTTCGCTACGCTAAATGACAATACGCGATACTCTAGAACGTCAATTTAGAGCAGAACTCGCACAGTCGTTAATCCATTAAAGTAATTTTCGCCCCCTACCTACAAACGTGCTTATCTCAGCAAGACTAATTCAGGCAGTTTCATCTCTGAGCAATTTAACTGCGCAGTTAATCGACCAAACCGAGCGTTCCCAAATCATCCCTTTCCATTTATCTGAGCTAGGATAAAAACACTCTTTCATTCTGTCCTTTGCTGCTCGACCCTGCTCTGTGTCGAGTTTACCGTGAGCATGAACCCAGTTATCTTCCATTAATGTTGTAAATACTTGTTCTGGTGGTACTGTTCCATACTCGATGACCGCGGCGTAGTTTTGTTTGTTTGGCAGCACAGCTTGCATAGACAGAACAAGAGGCCCTTCGGGAGAAGCCGGTAAATCTTCGTCTAAGTTTTCGGTGTCCATGGTTGAACGAGCTTCGCCTTCAAAAGCTGTTTCAAAAGCCTGAAACTCAATGGTGTCCTTTTCATAGCCATGCACTATGTAAGGCACTCCAAAAGGCCCCAAGCCAGTATGGTAATCAATGAGCGCGACATGAGTTTGTTCGGCTAATAATCCAGGTAGCGTTGCCTCAACGGTTAGCCTAGACCAAGATGGTCCTGAACCACGATAAAACAATCCACCAGGGTCATGGCTCTGGCCGCTGACCATCGCGGCTAATAAACCTACCTTGCCATGTTCTTTCTCATAAACTCCTAAACCTGCAGCAACCTCCTCCGGGTCCCATTCATCAGGAACCATGGTAGGCCGCAATATGTCATAGCCTGGGTGGGGAGTGAACGGCACAGAGAAGTCATAGTAATTTCTATTTAGATCAATATTGTCTTCATTAGTCCGGCGCCACCATGCAAATCCGTAGGGGTTATGCGCGTGTAAGATGATGACTCTAATGTCAGATAGGTCGTCTAGCATCCCAGAGTTAAGGAACCCTGTTTGCGCTCCCGAACCACATAGGCCTTCTGGGCCGTGCGTGCCAGAAACTAACACTAGTCCAAGTTTTGCGTCTGGCTTGCCTAATACACCGAAATCCATGGAAAGATCTTCACCATCTGGACCCTTTAATGAATGAGGTATCGAGACCACGTCACCCTTGCCAGCCATGGCTGATAGAAACTTCTTACGCGATTCACTATAGCTATCTGAAAAATCGTCGATGGCGTTATACATAATCATTCTCCAAGTATGATCGCTAATGGTAACTGAAGCTGAATAGATTCGAAGCAAGAACCCTCCGCACTTTGCTTTTAGACGCACGGTGTGCCCAATTTGACAAATTAACGGTGTTAGAATTTATAAAACACCAGCTAAAAATTGAGACGAAGAGCTATGACAGAGACTAAGACATTCTGGCAAAAACGATACACACTTCTATTGTTAGCATTTTTAGCTTTCATCATCTGTTACTTAGATCGCGTCAATATTTCTCTTGCCGCGATTAGTATGCAACAAGAGTTCGGTTGGAGCGATACCACAAAAGGTTATGTATTCAGCTCATTCTTTTGGGGTTACCTTCTGATGCAAATCGGCGGTGGCTACCTAGCTAATCGGTACGGAGGTAAACTGGTGTTGGGTTCCGCTGTGGTTTTTTGGTCAATTTTCACCATACTAACTCCAACCGCCGCGATGTTGTCACTTCCCGCTCTGTTTGCAGTGAGATTTTTGATGGGCGTTGGCGAGGCTGGCTTGGCACCTTCTTCATTGGGCATTGTTGGCCGCTGGTTTCCCAAAAATGAACAGACCAGAGCAATGGGATTTCTGTCCTCCGGAGCGATCATGGGCACCATATTGGCCCTGCTCTTGGGAGGCTGGATTATAAACGCTTATGGTTGGCCAGCAATTTTCTATTTGTTTGGTGCTAGCGGTTTTATTTGGGTCATATTTTGGTACTTTTTCGTCACCGACCAACCTGCGACACACCCCACGATTAGTGCTAAAGAAGTTGCTCTAATTGAGGCAGGAGGTGGCGTTACCGAAAAGGCAAAGAATATCCCATGGAGAGAATTGCTTACAAAAAAACAAGTCTGGGCACTCTGTACGGCTGGTTTCGCATCCTCTTGGACTCTTTATATCTTTTTGTCGTGGCTGCCGAGCTATTTTGCAGATGTGCATGGTTTGAATATTTCAGGCGCAGGAATATATTCCCTATTCCCTTGGATATCCATGTTCTTGATGTTAAATGTCGGAGGTTGGGTTGGTGATAGCATGATTAAGAAAGGAATTTCACTCACACTCACTCGCAAGCTAATGGTTGGCTTCGGTTTGATTGGAGGAGCCGTCATGATGATTTTTATGCGTGACGCAACCTCTCCAGAAATAGCCACCTTACTGATGTTTTGCGCCTTAGGGATAACGGCTTTTTCATTCGCAGCGATCGTACCTAATTGTCTTGATATCACGCCTAAATTCGCTGACATCTTGTATGGCACCGTAAATACATTTGGAACTCTTGCTGGCGCGTTAGGCGCGCCCATTGCGGGTTATATATTGACTTCAACAGGGTCGTACGACAATGTTTTTATTGTTACAGCAGCGATATCCTTGGTTGGCGCGTGTATTTTTCTTTTCTTTGGCAGCGGCGAAAAAATAGTCGATTAATCATTTCAATGGGGTGAAATTGAATACTACTCAACTTAGCTATGTTCATGGGGTTAGCGATCAACCTCTAATTTACCAAACCATTGGCGAGGCACTAAGTGACGCCAGTGAACAATGGGCTGACAATGAAGCACTAGTGTCTCACCATCAAGGAATACGACTTAACTATCTCCAACTGGAGGAAAAAGCAAAGCAATTCGCTGCGTCATTGATAAGGCTTGGCTTGGTTCCAGGCGATCGCGTAGGGATATGGGCGCCCAATTGCGCTGAATGGGTAATCACCCAATTTGCTACTGCCAAAGCCGGCCTAATTTTGGTCAATATAAACCCTGCCTATCGGCTGACCGAACTAGAGTTTGCACTCAACAAGGCTGGATGTCGGGGCCTAGTGCTCTGGGATGAATTCAAAACAAGTAATTATCTCGAGATGATCGAAACATTGGCGCCAGAGATTACATCTTCCAAACTTGGAAATCTAACATCCAAACGACTCCCTCACTTAAAGTTTGTAATACAGACGGGACGGGAACGTCGTGAAGGATTCTATAGCTTTGATCAAGTACTCCAGCTGGCCTCTCATGATGACATTATCGCTTTAGACGAAATTCAAACCAGGCTGTCGCCGGACGATCCAATTAACATTCAATTCACCAGCGGCACAACAGGATCTCCAAAGGGCGCAACGCTTAGCCATTTTAATATTCTGAACAATGGTTTTTTTGTTGGAGAAGCTATTAACTTAGAAAGCAAGGATCGAATCTGTATACCAGTTCCACTCTATCATTGCTTTGGCATGGTAATGGGTAACCTCGGGTGTATCACGCACGGCTCAACCATGGTGTTGCCGGATCTAGGTTTCGACCCAGTGACCGCATTACAAACAGTGGCAGCCGAAAAGTGCACAGTGCTATACGGTGTGCCAACCATGTTTGTGGCTGAACTAGCCGAGCCAAGCTTCAATGATTACGACTTGTCATCACTGCGCAGCGGTATAATGGCAGGCTCACCCTGCCCTGAAGAGGTTATGAAGCGAGTCATTACTGATATGCACATGAGCCAAGTTACCATTGCATACGGCATGACTGAAACCAGCCCAGTCAGTTTTCAATCCAGTACCAGCGATAGCATAGATCTAAGAATCTCCACTGTGGGCAAAGTTCATCCGCATGTGCAGGTCAAGGTCATTGACGAAAACGGCAGAATAGTTCCTCGAGGCGTGCAAGGTGAGCTTTTGACCCGTGGATATTCTGTGATGCAAGGCTACTGGGATGAGCCCGAGAAAACGGCTGAAACAATTGATTCAGCGCAGTGGATGCACACAGGAGATCTAGCTGTCATCGACGAGAATGGTTATGGCAACATCACTGGTCGGCTTAAAGACATGGTGATTCGAGGCGGCGAGAATATTTACCCCAAAGAAGTAGAAGACTTTCTGTACACGCATCCCAAGGTGATGGAAGTTGCCGCGTTTGGGGTGCCAGATAAAAAGTATGGTGAGGAGCTTTGCGTGTGGATCAAAACAGTTGTCGGTGAGCAACTAAATGAAGATGAAATCAAAGCCTATTGTGATGGCCAAATAGCCCATTTCAAAAAGCCCCGGTATGTTGAGTTTGTTGATGAATTCCCCATGACAGTGACTGGTAAGATTCAAAAGTTTGTTATGCGCGATACGGTCACTGAAAAATTGGGTCTATAGGCGATATATCTAACTTTGACAGGCTGTTTGCCAAAAATGATAGGCAAGACACAGACTTAGTTCGTAACCTTAAGCCCTAATCTCAAGCTGGCGCGTTATGAATTTCTCTTACACTGAAGAACAACAATTACTCATCGATAGTTTTAATCGATTTCTCGATGCTGAAATCAAGCCTATTGCTCATCAATATCGCGACAAATATATCGACAAAGAGCTCGCTGTTGAATTGCAGAAAAAGCTTATCCCATTCGGTATTGTCAACGGATTTGTCTCCGAGGCTGATGGCGGTATGGGACTTGATCTTGTCAGTTATGGTTTGATGATGCATGACCTGGCGAAAGCATCCCCCGATATTTGCATCACCACACAGATCATGGGTATCACTAGTAAGTTGATGGCCGGCGCGCCTGAAAATATCAAATCCAAGTATCTACCCGAAATGATGGCAGGAGATATCTTGGGTTGTGTAGGGATGTCTGAACCATCTGGCGGCTCTGACGTTGCATCTTTGCAAGTCAAAGCGAAAAAAGCCGGAGACGTATACCTTATCAATGGCGAGAAAACATGGATATCCAGCGGTGGCTATTCCGATTTTATTCTACTGCTTGCCAGGTTCGTAGAGGGCGATGACGACCAAGGGCTTGGTTTGATTTTAGTAGAGCGTGATGACGGCTACGAAACCAGCAATCTAAATAAAACAGCCCTTAATAGTCAGTCTACTGCGCAAGTATTTTTCTCGGACACCAAGGTGCCCGCTCACCGAGTGATGGTGCCTGCTCCTAAAGCGATGGCTCATATGATGAAGCTCTTATCATCCTCACGGCCTATTGTCGCTCTTATGTCGCTTGGCATTGCACAAGCAGCCTTTGATGAGGCTTTGGCATTCGCTGGTGAGCGCAAGCAATTCGGGTCTGCAATTGCTGGCAAGCAGCTGATTCAAGCCAAGTTAGCTGAAATGCGCACGAAGCTAGAAGCAGGCAAATTAATGGCACTAAAATCGTTGGATATGATCGATCGCGGCGAAGATCCCCAGCTACAAGCGGCAATGTCAAAGTGGTATGGCACTGAGCTCGCCTGCGAGATAGTAGCTGATGCTGTTCAAATTCACGGCGGCAGCGGCATAACTAAAGAATACCCAGTTGAGTACTACAGTCGCGCCGTAAAAGTGTTTTCATTTACCGAAGGCACTACCGAGGTTCAAAAACTGATCATCGGCCGCCAACTTACCGGCTTATCTGCCTTCTAGAGCAAACCAAAGAGAGCCTTCTAAGAGCAAAAATATGTCAATTAAAAATTGTTACAACGTAGCTGATTTTCGAAAAATTGCGAAGCGAAAACTGCCTCACGCTATATTCGAATATATGGATGGCGGTGCGGAAGATGAGATCACCCTTCGCCAAAATGTAAGCGCGTTTGATCATTATTCTCTGATTCCCGAAACGCTCGTTGATGTCAGTTCAATTAACACCAAAACAAAGGTTTTGGGCGTGGAAATGGACCTTCCCTTTTTCTGTGGGCCCAGCGGTGCGAGTCGCCTATATCATCAAGACAAAGAGTTTGGTGTGGCAACAGCGGCAGATGAGTTAGGCATTATCTATTCCCTCGCCACCTTCGGTACAGCGAGCATTGAAGAGATTGGTGCCGTGACTAAGGGCCCTAAGATGTTCCAAGTGTATGTTTTCAAAGATCGCGGCATCTCGTTGGAGTTTTTATCGCGCGCTAAGGCGGCGAACTTTAATAGCATCTGCATTACGGTAGATAGTTCGATTGGTGGTAATAGAGAGCGAGATTTGCGCAGCGGCTTAAGCTTTCCTCCTAAGATCAAGCCATCTACTTTTTTCCAGTTTGCTGCTAAGCCTGCTTGGTCTTTGCCCTTTCTTGCCTCAAATCAAGATTTCGAAATGTCCAATATTGCGCATAAAGTTGATGCGTTTGGTGGTGGCATGAACACTTTTGAGTTGGCGCACTCGTTATTCGACGTTTCGGTGACCTGGAACGATATCGCTGAGTTCCGAAACAACTGGGACGGCCCGCTAGCGCTAAAAGGCATTCTCTCGGTTGAAGACGCTAAAAAGGCCATCGATGTAGGGGCCAGCGCCATTATTGTCTCGACCCATGGCGGCCGACAATTAGATGGAGTCATGCCGACGATTCATCAAATCGCTAATATTCGCGACGCTGTGGGAGACAAAATTGAAATCATTGCCGACAGCGGAATTCGCAGAGGCACACACATAATTAAAGCACTGGCCATGGGAGCCGACGCTTGCTCCTTTGCAAGACCCTATATCTACGGTTTAGCGGCCGGTGGCGAGGCAGGTGTAAGCAAGGTGCTTGGCATATTAAAAGAAGAGCTTGAGCGTGACATGGGCCTGTTAGGCGTCACATCAATTAATCAAATAAGCGAACGCCACATCGCAAGGAACCATCTATGAATCAACAAGTAGTTACCCTGCAGGACAAATACACCTTTGATTCGGGGCGAATATATTTAACTGGCTCGCAAGCACTTGTGCGAGTGCTCATGGTTCAACGAAGACGAGACATGGCCGCAGGCTTGAACACGGCTGGCTTTATTTCTGGATACCGTGGCTCGCCAATGACGGTTATGGACCAAGAGATGTGGCGCGCTGAAGAACTAGCCAAAGAGCACCATGTTAAGTTTTGGCCTGCCGTTAATGAACATATGGCTGCTACGGCTATCTGGGGGTCGCAGCAAACTCATTTTCATAACGACGCCAATTACGACGGCGTCTACTCAATGTGGTATGGCAAGGGGCCCGGTCTAGACCAAAGTTTAGATGCGATGCGTCAAGCTAACTATTGGGGGTCTTCAAAACATGGTGGCGTATTGGTCTTAGCTGGTGATGATCCAGCACAGACCTCGACGGTAGACGCCTACCATTCTGAGCTTCTGTTTGAAGATTTATTGATGCCAGTGTTATACCCCGCGGACATTCAAGATGTATTTGATATGGCGCTGTATGGTATTGCCCTTTCTCGTTTCTCTGGTGCGTGGGTTGGTTATAAATTACTGCCTGAAACCATAGAAACGGCAGCGTCGATCAATGCAGCTCATGACCAAATTCAAATTGTGACACCCGAGTTCAAATTTCCCTCTGACGGAGTTAACTCTCGCGTGGGCGACAGTTGGGCATTTCAAGAAGAGCGACTGCTTCGTTACAAACTTCCAGCAGCTGTTGCATTTGCACGAGCGAATAAGTTGAACAGAGTGACACACGACAGCGAGATGCCAAAATTTGGAATCGCTGCGATGGGTAAAACTTGGCGCGATGCTTTGCAAGCTATAAAAGACCTAGGTTTAAGTGAGGCGAACCTAAGCTCAATGGGTGTTCGTATTCTTAAGGTGGCTATGCCCTTTCCTGTTGATCGTGAGACCTACAAAGAGTTTGCTGCTGGCTTGAGTGATATATTGGTAATAGAGGATAAACGTGAACAAATAGAGAATGCACTTCGTGATGTTTGCTATCACTTACCTGAAGCTCAACGCCCCAGTATTGTTGGTAGACGCGACGAAGCGGGTCTTTTGATGACCGAAAACTACGGTAATTTGCATACAGACAGAATTGCCCGGATCATTGCCGCTCGTATCCAAAAGTTATACGTAGATGTTGACCTAAGTGGTCGACTGAATGTACTCGATACTCAATTAGCTCGTAGTCAAGATAGAGAAGCGTTAGCATTGACTCGCCTGCCCTACTTTTGTTCAGGCTGTCCACATAACTCATCGACTAAGGTGCCCGAAGGCAGTAGAGCCTATGGCGGCGTAGGCTGCCATTTCATGGCCTATTGGATGGACCGTGATGTCGGATACGCCACCCAAATGGGCGGCGAAGGTGTTCCTTGGATAGGCCAGGCACCATTTGTAAAAACAAAGCATGTATTTCAACAGTTAGGGGATGGCACTTACTATCACTCCGGCACTCTCGCTATCCGCTCAGCCGTCGCATCTGGGGTGAACATCACCTATAAGATCCTTTTCAATGATGCTGTTGCCATGACGGGTGGCCAACCTGTTGATGGCCCTATCAGCGTTCCGCAAATCACCAATCAAATGCGCGGTGAAGGCATTGAACGTATCGCGGTTGTTACCGACGAGCCAGAGAAATATAGCACTGACTCCAACTTCGCTGCCGGTACCACTATCCACCATCGAGAAGATCTAGAGCTAGTACAACGAGAAATGCGTGAGATCGAAGGCGTGTCGATTCTGATATACGACCAAACTTGCGCTGCAGAAAAGCGTCGAAGGCGTAAACGTGGGACATTTCCCGACCCAGCAAAACGAATGTTCATCAACGACAGAGTGTGTGAAGGCTGTGGGGATTGCAGTAAAAAATCCAATTGCGTTGCCGTGTTACCTACAGAAACCGAATTTGGCCGTAAGCGCAAGATAGATCAATCGGCCTGTAACAAAGATTACTCATGTAACAACGGTTTCTGCCCAAGCTTTGTGACAGTGCTTGGGGGTGATATGCGTAAAGGCACTGCAGTAGAAGGCGCGTCACCAGACCTTTTCAATCTGCCTGAGCCCGTTATTGCCAATATACCTTCGGGGGGCACCTATGGTGTTTTATCTGGCGGTGTTGGTGGTACTGGAGTCATTACCGTTGGTGCACTCATAGGAATGGCAGCGCACATAGATAAAAAAGGCGTGTCGATTGTGGACCAAATGGGCTTCGCACAAAAAGGCGGTGCGGTATTAACTCACACACGCATTGCAAATAAACCGGATGATATAAATTCCGCGCGAATAAATGCTGCCAGTGCCGATTTAGTGCTGGGCTATGACATGTTAACCATCGCCAGTGATGCGGTACTCGATACTTTCTCGAAACGAAGAACAACCGCAGTGATAAATACCAACAAGGCGATCACAGGCGATTTCACTCGAGACCCAGACCTTCAATACCCTTCTGACAATGTTAAAGACCGCCTGATTAGTGTCTTAGACTCGGAAAAGACTACCTATTTGAACGCTTCTGACCTTGCTGTGAAATTACTCGGAAATTCTATCGGTGCGAATCTGCTGTTGCTCGGCTTTACTTGGCAGAAAGGCTTGGTGCCGCTGTCAAAAACTTCGATATATCAGGCAATCGAATTAAACGGAGTCTCACCAAAGTGGAATCAAACCGCATTTGAGTGGGGACGATGTGTTGCTCATGACTTAGATGCCGTAATCGAGATAGCTAATCGCAATTCAGGCTCACAAATCGAGTTTCCTAAAACCTTGGAGCAACTAATTGAGCACCGAACAACCGAACTGACTTTATACCAAGATTCGAAATATGCTCAGCGATATCTAAGCATGGTGGATGCCACAAAAACGGCCGAATCTAGCTTAGATAAAAAGAACGAACTCAGCATGGCCGTAGCTCGTTACGGCTATAAGCTAATGGCTTATAAAGACGAGTATGAAGTTGGCCGTCTCTATAGCGACCCTGAATTTAAACGTAAGCTAAACGCCGAATTTGAAGGTGACTTTAAATTGCAATTTAACCTCTCGCCGCCGTCTATCGCGCCTAAGGATAAGGTAAGTGGACTGCCTAAGAAAATGACTTTCGGGCCTTGGGTGTTACCGCTTTTTAGAGTGCTTTCAAAATTGAAACTTTTAAGGGGTACGGCATTTGATGTTTTTGGCAAATCGTCGGAGCGTAAGATGGAACGACAATTGATTGTTGATTATGAAGAGACGATTAAGACAGTTTGTTCATCCTTGAACAATGACAACTATCCGCTAGCGGTACAGATAGCATCCTTACCCGAAAAAATCAGAGGCTACGGACACGTGAAGGAAGCCAGTGTGACTGAATACCACCTTCAACTAGAGAAGATGCTTGATGCTTACAGCAAGATAATATCACTGCAAGCGGGTGCTTAAGACATTATGAGCATACTTTCTGGAATTCGAATTATCGAGATAGAAGGCATTGGCCCTGCCCCGTTCTGTGGGATGCACCTAGCCGATATGGGCGCGGACGTTGTGGTGGTTGAAAGACCAAGCACTGGAGAACCTCCGGTAGGTGATATCGGTCACAACACAATCTACAAACGCAATAAACGCATCGTGCAACTAGACCTTAAGGATTCAGGCGACCGCGCGAAGTTGCTCGAAATGGTAAAGCATGCAGACGGTTTAATTGAAGGTATGCGCCCCGGTGTTATGGAACGGTTAGAACTCGGGCCTAGCATCTGCCATGAAGTTAACCCTGCTCTTGCGTATGGTCGCGTCACTGGTTGGGGGCAAACTGGTCCGTTATCTCAAGCGGCAGGACACGACATTAACTATATAGCGCTTTCCGGTGCCCTCTGGTACGCAGGTAGACCCGGCGAGCCTCCCTTTGCCCCACCAACGTTGGCAGGTGATATAGGCGGTGGTGCTCTCTATCTAACAATAGGCATGTTGGCTTGTATATTGAATGCTCAACGCACCGGCAAAGGAGATGTTGTAGATGCCGCCATGGTCGATGGCAGCGCACACATGATGAACCTCGTTCTCTCACTGCGCAGTTCGGGCACTGTGGTAAATGAACGCGGAAAAAGTATTCTTGATGGCCCGCATTGGTTTGATACTTATGAGTGTAGCGACGGAAAATTTGTAAGCGTTGGTGCCTTAGAACCCCACTTTTATAAACTCCTGATCGATAAAATCGGTGTAGCGGAGAAACCTGAATTTGCTAAACAATTTGACATTGACGCCTGGCCCAATCAAAAGGAAGCCTTTAAGGCTCTCTTTGCCAGCAAGACCCAACTGGATTGGTGCGAACTATTGGAAGGCACCGACGCTTGCTTTGCGCCGGTTCTAAACCCAGATGAAGCCGCTGAGCATCCGCATATGCAAAGCCGAAATGTTTACGGAACGCATAATGAGCACTTACAGGCACAAGCAGCCCCAAGGTTCACTCACTCTGCGAATCAACCGCCAAGGAACGCAATTGAAAGCGACTTCGATAAAATAATCTCCAGTTGGCTGCAAGAAAGTAGGTAGTACTATGGTTGAATCAGTAGAGCTTTGGCGGCCAAGTGAGTCGCGTAAAACCAACAGTCAAATGTGGCTCTTCATGCAGCATATGTCAAACAGAGCCGGTGCCGTATTTGATGACTATGCCTCATTACATCGCTACTCAGTTAGTGATCCCAATGAATTTTGGAGTGAGCTTTTTGACTGGTTTAACATCGCGTATGAAGGCGAACTAAGCCCGGCCAACCTAGACAGTGGCTTTGAACAATATGGTTGGTTTCCTAAGGTTTCCTTAAATTTCGCGGAGAATCTACTGGCCAAAGGCGAGGAGCAACACACCGCACTTATTTCTGTGTTAGAGAATGGCCATCAGAGATCATTGACTTATTCTCAACTGCGAGCTCAGGTTTCTACGTTTCAGAATACGATTAGTTCAGATTTCTCGACCGGGGATGTGCTGGCATGCTATATGCCAAACGTTCCTGAAACGGCTGTCGCAATGCTTGCTGCAACGGCACTTGGAGGAGTCTTTACATCGACCAGTTCAGATTTCGGTATTGACGGTGTGATTGATCGATTCTCGCAATCCAAACCTTCGGTTTTAGTTGCCGCCGCTGGTTACTACTATGGCGGAAAGTATTTTGACTGTCTGCCAAAAATATCAGAAGTAATCTCGCAAGTGCCTTCCATTAAGCGGGTATTTGTCGTTTGCTTGAACGATGATAGCCACGATTTCGACGACCATGATCTACTCGAGCCATGGCCTAATATGTCCAATGCTATCGGCACACCCTCTTTTGTTCCTCGCGCTTTTGCAGACCCGTTGTACATCATGTATTCGTCTGGCACCACCGGCAAGCCTAAGTGCATCGTTCACTCTGTTGGCGGAACCCTTATCCAAAACATTAAGGAACTCGGCCTGCACTGCGATCTGACCGCCGAGAAGCGAATATTCTTCTTTACAACCTGCGGTTGGATGATGTGGAACTGGTTGATCAGCTCGCTTTATTTTGGGTCAACAGTGGTCCTCTACGATGGTTCGCCCGGGTTTCCTAGCATGCCGGATTACCTCGGTATGATCGAAAAACATCAAATCAATATTTTCGGTACGTCGCCAAAGTTTCTTCGTGCATTAGAAGACTCTAATACAGCTTTATCCTCTCTGAACCTGGACAGTCTCGAAACCATTCTCTCTACTGGGTCGCCCCTATTGCCGGAACAGTATGATTTTGTTTATCAGAACCTAAAGTCTGATGTGCTTCTGTCTAGTATTGCTGGTGGCACCGATATCCTAGGCTGCTTCTACGGTGGTAATCCAGTTCTTCCCGTCTATCGAGGAGAGTGTCAATGCGCACCGCTGGGAATGGATTCTGCCTGCGTAGATGAAAACGGTGCGGTGTTAATAGGTGAAGAAGGGGAACTTGTGTGCTTGCAAAGTTTCCCATCTAGACCAATCTATTTTCTTGATGATCCTAACAACGAACGCCTGAATAAAGCGTATTTCGATCGCTACCCAGGCTTGTGGCATCACGGTGACTATATTCTGGTAAGCGAGTATGGGGGCGCGGTATTTTTTGGGCGCAGTGACTCGACCCTCAATCCAGGGGGCGTCCGAATTGGCACAAGCGAAATTTATCGTCAGACCGAACCGCTTCATTACATAGAAGATTCTGTGTGCATAGGTAGAAAAATTGCTGGTGATGTAGAAGTGGCACTCTTTGTGAAAATGGTTGAAGACGAACAGCTGACTCAAGATAGAATTAATGAGATAAAACTGGCAATTCGTTCAAAAACCACACCTCGTCATGTTCCTAGGCACGTGATACAGGTAAACGATATCCCATACACGCGATCAGGTAAAAAAATAGAAGGCGTTGTTGGCAACCTGATTAATGGCAGACCTGTAAATAACATCGAGGCTATAATTAATCCAGAATGCTTAGAGGAGTATCAAATGATCAGCGTTACAAATTTTACTTAAAATGCGCCCATTCTTCTAAAGCATTGAATGTAGATGGGGCAGACTTGATGACAATAACTGTAGTTGGGGCCGACAGAATGATTAGGACCTACCCGTTGCTAGGAAACATTACTACTGCAACTTTTGCCATTAGTTATCAGCAGTTACTCAACCGCCCTGAAATTCAAAGGGGTGACCGAATTGGAGGCTGTTTTTCTGGATCTGGATTGACTGCAGGCCAATTTTGCTACACGTTCTAGCGACGAAACCTGTCGAATTGTACGGGCTTTATAGGCTTTATCACAACGTATGGTAGAATAAGATAGTGTTTATGGATAAAGAATACCCAACACGAGCTACACACACGTAAGGTCGTTATACGTTGTGGTCTCGACTAAAGACGTCTCCGAAGCCTAAGCAAGTCTCTCTTATTGTTGGGAAATTATTATGGAACTGGCCTACATACCCGGAATCACTGCCTTGATGGTCAAGGTCTGCATTCTGTACTACGCTTATAAAGCCAAGCATTCGTTTGCATTCACTGCATTACTCGCTGTGTTTGCGCTTCACAACTCAGCCGAAGTTATGTCTATTGTGCAATTTAATATGCACTTCGAGTCAGCCAACTTTGTTGCAAGAGCCTACTACGCAGTGTCTATGTGGGCGCTAGTATTCATGCTGAACTACGCAAACTTTACAGTTCATCGTCGTTCTCTTTCAGTGCCGATTATTACAGGCCTGTTTATCTACGCATCCATTTTTTCTGCTCTACTGTTTTTTACTGACGGAATTGTCAACGGCAGTGTAGCTACAGGAATTACCATAGCGGCTACACGAGGAGAGATTTACCCGCTATTTCAAGCTTCGGTTCTTATCGGCATGGGCGCGTTCTTATCCGTTTTAATCAACGGCCTCGTTACGGCTAAAGACGCCGACACAGAAATTCGTTGCTGGTACTCACTGCTTTCCTTGTCTCCTATCGTCTTGTTAGCGGTTGGAATAGTACTTTTACAGTTAGTAGGTATTAACTTTACCGCCACGCTCCTAATGCCAGTCTTTAGCACCGTCTTTCTTCTTGTTTCCCTTTACTATGAGAGCGTACACCGTATTACAGATATACGGCTATACCTGCCCTTTAGCGTCGAGCGAGGCGTAGCGGCAAACGTTTTAGACGTTTGTTCGGACTTTTCAAGCAATAAAATCTCGTTCAAAGAAGCCCACGATCAGTTGGAAAAAGAGTTGGTTTTATATTCTTTGCGCAAAAATAATTTTAATGTTTCCAAATCGGCCGAATCAATGGACCTAAATCGCACCACCCTATATTCGATTCTGAAACGACATGGTATTTCGAACCTAGATTCGTAGTGTAAGAGTAGTAGTTTTTAGGGAAGATAATCTTAAAAAGCCTCCGATTTTATCAACCGTAATAATACGGACGAATTCTCGTAGGCCATTCGCCCCTTTTGTTTTTCGGTATAAGTCGATAAGATAAGCGGCAATAGCACCGCTATACACTCACAATTCTAAAGGTGAAGTCATGAAAAAATTACTAATTGGATTACTTGTTCTCGTTATTATAATTGCCGTCGCCTCAACGGTGTTTTTAAGCAATTTGGACGGCATGATCAAAGATACTATCGAAGCTGAAGGTACGGCAGCACTGGGCTCAACGCTAACGGTAGAATCAGTTGAGACCGATTTACGTAATGGCTCAGCTTTAATTAAAGGTATGTCGATTGCTAATGTGAGTGGTTACACATCAGTTAATGCGATCGAAATTAGCACACTTAAGGCGGATGTGGATTATCAAAACCAACTAATTAAATCGATATTAATCGACGAACCTGTAATTAATGCAGATTTAATAGGCACACGCAGTAATTTTGAAGACCTGGTTGACAACATGCCAGTTGATGAAGAAATTACAGAAGATGAAGTTGACGAAGGGATGCCTGAAATCACCATTAATTCTTTTAGTTTAAATAGAGCAAAAGTTAATGTGTCTTCAGATAAGCTCGGACAGCGTTCATTTATAATGGATGACTTTGTTATAACAGGCTTAGTCGGTACACCTGAGCAGATTGCAGACATAATCACGGTTCGCTTAACCAGCCACGTTAGCGCTCAAGTGAAGAACTACGCGACTCAAGAAATTAAGGCTCTAGCGAACGAAGTGAAACGCCGAGTTCAAGAGGAAGTTAACGAAAAGGTTAACGAAAAAATAAATGATACCGTTAAGGACAAGCTAGGCGACAAAGTTAAGGGGCTTAAGTTTAAGCTGGGTAACAATTAGCACTAACTAGTACTAAGATTTTTGGTAGTTAGACGTAATTGAAAGGCCTTATTTAAGGCACAAAAACTTATTCCCTAAGTATTTAGGGAGTGAGTTTTATGTCTTTGACTATGCCTCAGCATCGTCCTTAGCTTCAGGACGTCTTTGCAGAACCGCTGCGAAAAAACCATCCGTGTTTGATTTGGCTGGCGAAAGCTTTAGAAACCCTGATTCACTCGAAGCGTTCGTAAGAACTGAATCTACATTCAATAAGTCATATAAACCATTGTTTTTATTTAAAAATTGGATATTTTATCTTCGTTTTCAATGTTAAACATCGAGCAAGTGGCGTAAACTAATCGCCCTTCTGGTTTAACTAATCGCGATGCACTATCCAAAATGGCACTCTGTAGTTTGGTGAGATCCGTTAACCAATCTTCAGAAATATTAAATCGCGCATCAGGGTTGCGACGCCAAGCACCTGAACCAGAACAAGGCGCATCTATTAGCACTACATCAGCGGTCTTAATGTGTCTTTTAAGGCGTTTATCGTGCTCGTGGTTCAACAGCAGTGGACGAACGTTGAACACCCCTGCCCGTTTAGCTCGCTTAGACAACTCATTGAGCCGTGGCTCACTAATATCACACGCAATAATCGTGCCCTTGTTGTTCATGGCGGCGGCCAAAGCAAGCGTTTTTCCGCCAGCACCAGCGCAAAAATCTATAACCTTGTCTCCCGCAGAGACACCGCAGGCCGCCGCGAGCAATTGAGACCCTTCGTCTTGAACTTCAAACCCACCCTTCTTGAACAGAGCCAAGTTAGAAACCGGCACACGCTGTGTAAAGCGAATGCCTAGCTCAGATAAAGTTGTTGCCTGCGCAGAAATATCTAGAAAACGCAGTTCCTCTAAAACCTCTTCTCGAGTTGTAGAGAGTGTATTCACTCGAATATCGACTGGCGCCTCTTGATTCAGTGCTTTGAGCTCTAAACAAAGCTCTTCATTAAGCTCGTTTTGAGAGAAATAAGGAATAAGCCAACTGGGTACGTTGTATTCAACGTTTATTGGGAGTTCGATTGAGCTGAGATCGGCTCCATTCAGGCGCTCGAGCACATCGTGCGAGAGCTTGGACGGCTGATACTTGTCACCAGTGAAAACCTCACGCAGTTCGGCACCGTCTAGCCAAAGACCTATAGCAACACAATGTTCGGGGCTTAGTTCGATCTGTAATGCGTGTGCATAATGTTCAATGCGCAAACGTTGTCGCATAAATGCGTAGAACAACTCTGTTATTTTAGCTCGGTCCTTACTGCCAATATAACGGCGACCTCTAAAATAGCCATACAGCAGCCTATCGGCAACCGATTGGTTTTTGAGTTGCACCGCTAATAGGTCGATGCAAGCTTGTACTTGTGCGGGATATTGCATTTAAGTGTTTATTACCAATTAAGACGTTTGCCATCCCAGTTAAATAATTGACCAGAATCATCGATTTCGCATGACTCGCATACGTCAACTATTCGTTGAGCACTGAGCTGTGGCTCGTAATACTTTGATTTATCTATGTTTTTCGAAAATGGTTGAGTCAAGGGCCCAATAGTTGTACCGGGGTGTATTGCCACGACTACGCTTACTTTATTGGTTCTTTTCAACTCAATTGAAGCGGTTTTAATTAACATATTTAACGCCGCTTTAGAGCTGCGGTAACCATACCAGCCACCGAGCTTATTATCTTGAATACTACCCACCATTGCACTTAGTACAGCAAAACAAGACTTGCTGTCTCGCTTAAGCATTGGCGAAAAATATTTAAGACAGAGCGCCGGAATTACAGCGTTTACCGAAAAATATTCCATTAATGATTGCGCATCAAGATCAGCCAGTTTTTTCTCGGGCGATACTCCAGGCTTGCTTAAAAAACCAATAGTACAAATAATTAGCTCGAATGGGCTCGGATCATCAAGTTTTAACTGTAGCGCCGTAGCGGCGTCTTTAAGCCCTTCTTCACTAAAATCTGTTTTGTTGCGACTCAATGCGTGCACTTCATATCGACCTTGCAAGTGGTCTACTATGGCTGCTCCAATTGTGCCTTGTGCACCAATCACCAAAGCCTTTTTCATTATTACACTGATACCTAATTATTAGCGTTAACGAATACCCTAAAATTGAGTACGCGAACAAGCTTGTTCGCATGCTACGAGCATGAAACATAGCCACAAAATTTTAAACCGCGAGTCTATATGAAATATACCAAACAAGACATTAAAGAGATGGACCAACGCTATCGAGCACACTTTATAAATTCCCTCAGTGGTTTCAAAAGCGCCAATTTAGTGGGCACTCGAGGCCTAAACGGTTTAGACAATCTTTGTATTGTGTCTTCAGTGGTCCATTTAGGAGCGGATCCAGCACTGTTAGCGTTTATCAACAGGCCCCATACGGTAGAGCGACACACCCTAGAAAACATCATCGAAACAGGCTGCTACACACTTAACCAGGTAAACCAAAGTATTTACCCAAAGGCGCATCACACATCAGCGCGTTACGAACGTGAGGAATCAGAGTTCGAGAAAGCCGGTTTGTCGGCCCTTAACTTGGATTTCCCTGCGCCCTATGTGGCCGAAAGCGCTATTCGCTTAGGGATGCGGTTAGTTGAACAAGTCAATTTAGCCGTTAACAACACCATCATGATCATTGGCGAAATTGATGAGATTCATATTAAATCAACAGACTGGATTGAAGACGATGGAAAAGTGTGTATCGAGTCGGCTCAAACAGTCTGTGTATCTGGATTAGATGGATACCACACCACAAACACTTTAGAACGATTGGCGTATGCAAAGCCAATTAGGTAGAAATGAAGACTCAATTTTGAGCTTCTTACTGACCACACAAAGAAAAATATAATTTTTTTTCGACTTACCCTTGAAGTACTCCAAAAAAGCATTAAATGCTTAGTGTCGGTGTCCAATGGAGCCGATAAGCCATTAGCACAACAAGTCTAACAAGAGACTGTAAGCTAATGATTTAAAATACTTTATTGCTTATTTAAGAATAATTTTGGAGATAAAAATGAATAGAATTGACCTTACCCCTCTTTACCGTAGCAGTGTTGGCTTTGACCGTTTTGAGTCGTTGTTAGACGCCGCTTCTCAAACAGAAAAAAAATCAGCTGGTTACCCGCCTTACAACATCGAGGCTCTAGAAGATGACAACTATGCAATTACCGTTGCTGTTGCTGGATTCACTCAAGATGAGCTAGACATGCAAGTCGAAAAAGGCGTCTTGACCATTACTGGCAAGAAAGATCCTGCTGAAACAAAAGGACAATTCCTACATCAAGGAATCGCAACGCGCACTTTCGAGAGAAAGTTCAATTTAGCTGACCACATCGAAGTCGTCGGTGCCGATCTTAAAGACGGTCTGTTAAGCGTACGTTTGGTGAAAGAAGTCCCTGAGGCTATGAAGCCCAGAAAGATCAGTATTGGGAGTGGCACTCAAAGCTCCGCGAAAGTGATCGACCACAAACGCGAAGAAGCGGCCGCTTAACGCAGCTTATTCCGCGAAAAAAGTACGTGTATTGTACTTGGATAAAGAAAGGCAAGCTTCGGCTTGCCTTTCTTTATTAAGGGCTAGGCAAGTCTAATAGCCATCCAGCGCTGCAGAAATTGAGTCCGCGATGCTACGCACTAAGAGCACTGCATTTATCGATTTAGCTCACTGGTCGTTAATGTTCGGTGTAATTTGTAGCTAGCAATAGTATTATGCGCAGTCACAGCGTTTAGGTTCGCGCGTTAAACCTATAACGCGCCGTTAAAACACGCACTTTTCGAATTAATAATTATGTCAGCGCCTCCGAGTCGTTCAGAGTTAGAAAAAGCCTTGCGCGCCAAAAAAGCGCGCAGAGCAGAACCACGAATTAAGCGTGATGGCGAAGCTGCGGCCGACACAATCACAGCTCGACGGCGCAAACCTAGAGTATTGGGCGGTGACCTAGGCGGGGACTTAAAGGGAGTCACAAGCAAAAGCATGAGGCATTTTGTTTGGGCCAAGATTAATTCCTTCGGGGTGATAAATGTAGCGGCCTTCTCCATCGTTTCTTTAATATTATTGGCTTTCTTTTGGCCTCAAGATCAAAAGGGAGTGACTGAGGTAGCGCTAGAGGGAGAGCAGATCGAAACTAAGTCTTTTTATACCGAGTCTCGAGCCGATGAGATTCCTGAATTAAATGAAGGTGTTGCGAGCTCTTTTGTACGTGATACTGACATTCCACGAGCCGAGGACTTTCGTGAGCAGGACTACATAGAAACTCGCAGTAAGGAGCTGCTTGAATTGGCAGAAGGTTACCTTATCGAAGGAAACTACACCTTGCCACAAGGCCGCAATGCCGCCGATACCTATCGCGAGATACTCGAACTAAACCCAACAAGTGTTGATGCGAAAAGAGGCTTGAAATACATTAATGGTCGTTTTTTAAGCACAGGCACTTCATCGGCCAATCAGGGTAATTTCGTTGCTGCGCGATCTTCTTTAAATAAATTGGCTGAGCTAAACCAAGACTCAGATGAGTATGCGCAACTAGCCGAGATCATTGAAACGGCAGAAAAAGCTGTTCAAATTGAGCGATTGCTAGAACGAGCGAGTACCGCATTTGCGAGCGAAAACTACATTCTTCCCGCGCAGAACAATGCTTGGTCGTTCTACAAACAGGTACTTGAACTTGCCCCAAACAATGAGGCGGCAAACGCTGGCGTCGAGAATATTGCAAATACTTATATCGAACTAGCCAATACGGCGGCTCTTGCTGGACAATATCAAGCGGCTGCGGGTTATTTGGCAACAGTTGGCGTGATTGCTCCTGAGAATCCGTCTATTGAGATGATCGAAGCAATTGTCAGTCGCGCCCAGCCTCTTAGCAAAAGAGCGCTAGCGGCGCAACAACAAAACCAATCTAGTGTGCCGCCGCAAGACAATGATCGTTCTGAGCGAGATAATTCTGATAATGGATCTCCTGATTTATTAAATGTAGATACGCCCGCACAAATTACCGCTGCAGAGACTATTCCGGCAGCCAGAAATAATGTATCTACCAGCAATAACGTGCCTACCAGAAACACCAATGGGTCGACGGTCTCTCAATCACGGACTCCTGAACAAGAAGCGTCCGAACAAGCCGCATTCGATCGTCAGTATTTGGAGCGAGGTCTCGCCGCATATTACCAAGGAGACTATGCTTCTGCAGCTGCTCTGCTCAAGCCTTTGGCCGATAAAGGCATTTCGCGGGCGCAATTTCGAATTGCCTACATGCATTTTTTAGGTAGAGGCTTTCCGGAGAACCGTAATGAAGCAGACCGCATCATCAGAGCAGCACTACCCGCGATTCAGGCATTCGCAGCTGAAGGAAGAGCATGGGCACAATCCGACCTAGGCAGTCTTTACGAAGACGGATTAGTGCTACCTAGAGATTACAAAGAGGCGTTCTTTTGGTATCGCGCATCCGCTGAACAAGGCTATGCCGGTGCTCAGACCAATTTAGGGATACTGTACGCACGAGGACTTGGTGTTTCTAGTTCACGGCGCACAGCAATTGAATGGTTCGAGAAAGCCGCAGCACAAGGCGACGCCGCGGCCGTAAGAAATTTAGAGTCGCTCAATAACTAGAATATCAAAGTAGCGTTCAGCGACTAGAACTTAAAAGTGACGTTCAGCTAATTGACTCAGACGTGAATGCTTTAAGGTCATAGTCAGGCTCAGGATACTGTGGGTCCATTTCTAACAAGGTATCATGCAAAATCTGTGCGATGAGCGCATCCCTAAAGCTTCTATTTTCAGCAGGTACTATGTACCACGGAGCGGAATCACGCGCACAGCGCTCAATAGCGGTAGAAAATGCCTCCATATACGAATCCCAATGCGCCCGTTCATCTAAATCGCCAGGATTAAATTTCCAATTTTTCCCCGGTATTTCAAGTCGACGCTTGAATCGCTCTAATTGGTACTCAGGGCTAATATTAAGCATTATTTTAATCACTCGAGTTCCGCGATCCTCAAGTGATGATTCAAAGGCATTTATGTAGTTATAGCGTCGATCTATCTCATTTATGTCAGCCCATCCATGAACTTTTACAATCAATACGTCTTCGTAGTGAGAACGATTAAACAAAGTGATTTCCCCTTGAGCGGGAACTCGTTTGTGAATGCGCCAAAGAAAATCATGCGCCATCTCAATATCTGTCGGCTTTTTAAATGAATGGATTTGGCAGCCTTGCGCATTTAGACCCAACGTGAGCTTTTTTGTAGTGCTGTCTTTACCGGCAGCGTCCATAGCCTGTAGAACGATCAATACGGACTGTTTGCTTTGCGCATATAAGCGTTGTTGCAGTTCTTCCAATGACTCAGATAGCGTGGATTTAATCTTCTTTAATTCCTTTTTAGAGAAACCTTGATCTACGTCAGTCTCTAGGTTTTTAATATCTGGTTTAATGCCTGTGTATCGAAATGCGGTTGTATCAAGTTTGTTCACAGAATCTCCTTAAAGGACTTGTGCGCAAATGCGCTGAATGAGGTGCAAGGAATGGATGGTATTGCTAAACTCTCGCTATTGCAAAATCGCTCAGCTTAGCAAGTCTATTGGTACATCTTTTAGCATATGAATAGTTACGTAAATAGGTGCCCAAAAGGTGCGTTTACATATCTACTCTCCTTATAGTTAGAATGGTATCAAAACTCAGGTTAATTTAGATCAAAACACGCATTAGCCAAAGTCCCTACTTACCCAAACTACCCGAAACAACGAATAAACTCGCTTAAATGACTTCAAACACATTACTGAAGGTCAACGAATTATCATGCCAACGCGGTGATAAGCAGTTGTTCTCGGACATCACCTTTAGCGTGCATGAAGAACAATGCTGGCACATTATTGGCAGTAACGGTTCAGGTAAGACTAGCATGTTGCGTCAGATTGCTGGATTACTTGATGGCGGTCAAAAACCCCAAAGCGATGCAGTCCAGTGGTTGAGCCATACTACCGACCCAGAAGCTTCGCCGGCCCCATGCTTTGCGTATTTAGGTCATAGCGACGGATTAAAGCCTGAACTCACTGCATTGGAAAATCTTGAGTTTTACAATGGTTTTTATTCCACGACGTACGCCTACGAAACTGCTCAACGTTCAAGCAGCGTAGACTTGGATGAATACTTGCACAGAGTCGGCATACTTGATTGCGCAGACTTACTTACTAAAAGCCTTTCGTTTGGCCAAAGACGTCGGCTGAGTCTAGCGCGCGTGCTGTTATCTCAGCAGCCCGTATGGATGCTAGATGAACCACTTACAGGTATTGACGTGAGAGGGCGTGAGTTGTTCATTTCGTTGTTTGAGGAGCATTTACGCACGCAAGGCGCCATATTGCTAACCCATCATCAAGGCCTAGCTGATTCTCGATTAAGCCCATACCTTCAGGAATTAGTTATCGCATCTGCAACTAACAACGCAATGAGCATGGATGCCTCGTGAATACATTCACCCTATTCTTCAAGCGTGAATGCCAGTTGTTGCTCAAAAACTCGAGTGCAATTGGTCAACCCTTGTGTTTATTTGTATTGATTGCGTTACTTTTCCCGTTTAGCGTTCCCTCAGACAGCCTCGGCGGCAATGGTGTATTGAGCCAAATTGGTGGGAGTGTTATTTGGGTTGCCGTATTACTCGCCCTTATGTTGAGCTTAGAATCTTTGTTTAAAGACGATCTTCGCGATGGGCTAATCGAGCAATGGCTTATTGGCCATCGTTCAGTGCCTCTGGCGGTTTTCGCTAAAGTAGCAGCGCATTGGTGTACTACAGGCCTTGCCTTAGTTCTTATGGCGCCAATCATTGCTGTCACCTACGCCCTTCCCTGGGATTTATTTGCAGTCTTGGCTCTGAGCCTGTTGCTTGGTACTCCCAGCATTCTTTTAATTGGCGCAATTGGCGCCGCGTTAACGGTTACGCTCGAGCGAAGTGGCTTGCTCATCACAGTTGTCACCTTGCCGTTAACAATCCCTATATTAATATTTGGCGCAAGTACCTTGGGGTCTAGTGCTCAAGGCTTTAGTATCGCCACCGAACTGTACGCACTTGCGGCTATTGCTGTGCTTGCCATTACGCTTGCGCCGTTTGCTATTGCAGCGGCTCTTCGCCTAACCATTGAATAACGCTTTTGAGCTGAGGATATTGTGTTTTCTATCTTAAACCGCTTTTACCACCAGCTTGGCTCGCCCAAAGAGTTTTATCCTATCTCAACGGTAACGACGCCTATTTTTGGACTGCTAGCCCTGGCGCTATTTATTCCAGGCGCTTATCTCGGCTTAGTGGTTGCACCGGCCGACTATCAACAGGGCGATAGCTACCGAATTATTTTTGTGCATGTGCCTGCCGCTTGGCTATCGCTCATGATTTACGTAATTATGGCTGTTGCTGCAGCAATCGCCTTGATCTGGCGTATGAAAATGGCATTCGCGGTGGTAATTTGCTCGGCGCCTATTGGAGCGGTGTTTACAGCACTGGCCCTGATTACAGGCAGCCTCTGGGCTAAACCCACTTGGGGTACGTGGTGGGTTTGGGACGCACGCCTTACCTTTGAGTTGATTCTACTATTTTTGTATGTCGGTATTTTTTCGATGTATCACGCTTTTGATGAAAGACGCATTGGTGAACGAGCCACTGCGCTCCTCAGTATCGTCGGAGTTGTGATTGTGCCCATCATTCATTATTCGGTTGAATGGTGGAGCAGCCTGCATCAAGGCCAAACGGTGTTCCGCGATGGCGGACCGGCAATGCCCCCAAGCATGCTTACGCCACTACTATTGATGGCGGGTTCGGCAACGTTCTTTTATGGTTATGCGCTGTTTCTCAACCTTCGAGCCCATGTTCTAGAAGAAAACAAAGGCAAGCAATGGGTACAAGGCATGGCAAAAACATGGATAAAACGAGGTTAATCAATTGAGTTTAGGCGAATTTTTATATATGGGCGGCCATGCACCATATGTTTGGACTTCTTGGGGGCTGTCTATGCTCGCAATTCTTTCAATTTTCATCTTGGCAAAGCGGCGCAATGCTAGAATTCGACGGCGCTTGATCACCCAACTACAACGTAAGGATAAATTTGACGTATGAGCCCTACTCAAAAACGACGTTTAACCACCGTAGCCCTACTCCTAGTCGGCATAACGGTGACTACTTTTCTCGCTTTAAAGGCTATGAACAGCAGCATTGAGTACTTTTTGACACCATCAGAAGTGCAAACAGAAGTCATTAATCCCGCGCAGCAATATAAAGTTGCTGGCATTGTCAAGAAAGGCTCTGTCGAACGCCTTGAAGACGATGTAACACAGCGCTTTGTAGTAACGGATTGCGAAGAAGAAGTAACTATTCAATACACAGGAATACTGCCTGACCTTTTCCGTGAAGGCCAAGCCATCATCTCGGCGGGTAAGTTTCGCAGCGATAAGACCTTGGTTGCAAGTCAGGTCTTAGCAAAGCATGACGAGAACTATGTTCCAAAAGAAGCCGCCGAAGCAATGATGCAAGCGCAAGCCAACAAGTGCGAACTGAGCGAGGGGAAGGTCGAAATCTAATGCCTACTCATCGCAACCCCCTTATTGTTAAAAAATCTCGGAGATCTAACCTATGTTAGGTGAATTAGGCCAGTTTACTCTGGTGTTAGCGCTGATCTTATCCATAGTGCAGTTTGTGATTCCGTTAGTTGGACTCCAAAAAAACAACACCGCAATGTTGCACTTTGCTCGCAGTGCAACGTACGCGCAATTTTTAATTGTTGCTCTGTCGTATGCGATCTTAACCTATGGTTTTTATCTAAACGACTTTTCAATTTCTTACGTGGCTAATACTTCAAACCTACAGCAGCCCTTGGTATACAGGCTTTCTGGTGTTTGGGGTGGTCACGAGGGTTCTCTGCTACTCTGGCTACTTATGCTCAGTGGTTGGAGTGCGTTGGTGGCCCGATTTAGTCGCAACATCCCGCTTGAGATGATCGCAAGGGTCCTTTCAATACTAGGCTTTGTGAGTATCGGCTTTGTCGCATTTACTCTGTTTACATCAAGCCCGTTCGAAAGAATCTTTCCAGTACCATTAGATGGAAGAGAGTTGAATCCGCTTTTGCAAGACTTCGGGTTTCTAATTCACCCTCCTATGTTGTACATGGGTTATGTGGGCTTTAGCGTTGCGTTTGCATTTGCAATTGCAGCCATACTAGGTGGAAAGCTCGATACGGCGTGGGCTCGTTGGTCTCGCCCATGGACTCTAATGGCCTGGTTGTTTCTGACCATCGGGATTGTTTTAGGGAGCTGGTGGGCATATTACGAGCTCGGCTGGGGCGGCTGGTGGTTCTGGGATCCTGTTGAAAATGCCTCTTTTATGCCGTGGTTAGTGGGTACAGCATTAATCCACTCTTTATCCGTAACTGAAAAGCGAAGTGCGTTTAAGGCATGGACAGCACTGCTTGCCATCCTTGCGTTTTCGTTAAGTCTGTTAGGCACGTTTTTGGTGCGTTCTGGCGTTTTGACGTCGGTTCACTCATTCGCCAGCGATCCAACACGCGGTCTATTCATATTGGCCTTTTTAGTGGTCGTGATCGGTGGTTCCTTAACCTTATTTGCAGCTAAGGCTCATACATTTACGTCATCAACAAAATTTAAAACTTTTTCCAAAGAGAGCGCGTTGTTTACAAACAATGTGTTGCTAATGAGTGCTGCATTCATGGTCTTGGTAGGCACCCTGTATCCTCTTATTATCGATGCGCTAACCGGACAAAAACTCTCGGTTGGCCCGCCCTACTTCGATTCGATGTTTGCGATTTTAACGATTCCCTTGGCCGTCATCGTAGGCATTGGCTCAATGAGTCGCTGGAAGCAGGATCACCCTAGCCGCTTTATCACGCCAAGCTTAGTAATCCTTACTGTCTCGATGCTAAGTTCGGCTGCGTTTACAACCATGCTTTCCCTGGAAGAGTTCAAGTGGTCTGGCTTTCTGGGTTTAACGCTCGGAATCTGGGTTTTAATTTGGTCGTTAAATGCGGGCTTTGAACGGCTCAAATTTCAGTCCGACAAACTAAACGCAATTCGTACGACTCCCGCTTCCACATGGGGCATGATGGTCGCACATATCGGCTTAGCGGTATTTATTATTGGCGTAACCCACGTCAACGTTTACAGCCTTGAGAAAGATATTAAATTGAACCCTGGTGAAACCTATGAGCTAGGCGGTTACGAGTTTAGATTTGATGGCGTTAGACAAAAGCGCGAAGCAAACTATACGGCCCAAGAAGGCAAGTTCATGGTTTCTTTTGCGGGCCAGAAAAACGAACTAAATCTATACCCTCAAAAGCGCTTCTACTCTAGTGGCAACCCAATGACCGAGGCCGCAATTGACACGACGCTCAGCCGCGATTTGTACGTTTCATTGGGCGAACCTATTGATAAAGGCTCGTGGAGCGTTCGAATCTATATACGCTCGTTCGTTGCCTGCATTTGGCTGGGTGGTTTTTTCATGGCTCTGGGTGCACTAATCGCGTGTTTCGATAAGCGCTATAGAATCCCCAAAGTCGTTAAGAAAGAAGCCTAAGAGCTACACACAACTACTCATAACAACAATGATAAACAAAAAAAGCTTACCTTTTGTTTTGCCACTAGCCGTGTTCTTGGTGCTTGCTCTATTCCTAGGAATAGGTTTATCACTTAATCCGGAACAGCTACCTTCGACGTTTATAGACAAGCCTGCACCCGCCTTTGAACTGGCTGAGTTGAAGGTGGAAAACACCACGTTTACGCCTGATCAATTGAAGGGCCAACGTTGGATACTTAACGTGTGGGCTTCTTGGTGTGTGTCTTGTCGTTATGAGCACCCTATATTTAACCAGTTAGCCCAGCAAACATCTATTCCTTTAGTTGGTCTCAATTATAAGGATGAAGCTAGCGATGCAGTCGCTTGGCTAGCTCAACGAGGCGATCCCTATACTCATATCCCGACCGACATTAAAGGCGACGTTGGTATTGAATGGGGCGTTTACGGTGTGCCCGAAACGTTCATTATTGATGAGTTTGGCACAATCATCTACAAGCACACAGGCCCAGTCACAGCAGAGGTCATCGAAAAAGATATTCTGCCTCTGTTCGATTTGAGCGGATCTAGCGATTTGAGTGCACGATGAAAACTAATAAAGCAATAATTATGAATAAATCCACTATCTCAATGACTGATTCTAGTGTGGGGCGATTGGAAACTACAGCTAAGCTATCTCAGACGCTCGCTATTTGTCTAAAGCGCCTAGCAGCGTTTACGCTTGCGTTTAGCTTGAGTTTCTTTGCAGTCTCCAACTCATACGCAATACTCGAAGCTCAGTCATTTGATTCACCTGAACTAGAACAACGTTATAACCAGTTGATTAAAGAGTTTCGCTGCCTCGTTTGCCAAAACCAAAGCTTGGCCGACTCAGATGCAGACTTAGCTAAAGATCTTAGGCAAAAGACCGCTGACATGTTGCGCGCTGGCAAATCTGATGCGCAAATCAGTAGCTTCATGCAGGAACGCTATGGTGATTTCGTTCTGTACAGAACCCCATTTACCGCTTACACCGCATTCATATGGGTCGCGCCTTTGAGTGCACTTTTGCTGGGCTTATGGTTCTTTTTTGGTCGTACGACTAAACCACAACAAGCCAAAAGCTCAGAAGAAAAAGGTGCAACTTCAGCGGCTTTAAGCCGCGCCAAAGAATTACTAAATTCACCACGGAGTGATGACTCATGACCCTTTTTGTACTGATCGCTCTTTCGATCTGTTTGTTTGCACTGTGGTTGGCGGTAAGACCCTTACTGGGTTCAGTAAACGAAGGTCGTATGGTTGATGGCGATAATTCAAATATATCGTTTCTTAGATCACGACTCAGCGAACTAGAGCAACAGCATACGTCTGGCAAGCTTGACGATGATCAATTTGCAGCGCTAAAAGATGAACTCGAATCAAATCTCGCCTTAGAGATGGATTCGAGCGAGGTTATTAAGGTGCATCGCGATGCAGGCCTGCCCCCTCAACAAAGAGCAACTGCCCGACGTACCGCCTTAATTCTTGCCGTTGTATTGCCCCTCTCTAGTGCCGCTATCTATTACTACTGGGTTGGGAACCCTGAAGTCGTCACGTTAATGGCCGAAGTACAAACCCAGGAACCAGCATTTGATATTGCTGAGGTTTCAGAAATGGTCAAGGAGATTGAAACACGACTAGATGCAAACCCAGACGATCTCGATGGTTGGCGTGTGTTGTCTCGAACGTACCTAGGGTTAGGACGCTACGCCGAAGCCGAACGCGCTTACCTGCAGGTATTACGATTAGGCGGTGACAATGCGGTTACGTTCGCTGCACTTGCCGATGCAAGTGCTCTCAATGCTCAAGGTCAGTTAAGTGGCAAGCCAATGGAGTACGTTAGTCAGGCGCTAGAACTTGACCCGCAACAACCGCAAGCCCTTTGGCTAGCAGGTTTGAATGCTGTACAAAATGGCGACAACGCATCAGCAAAGGGCTATTGGCAAACATTATTGCCTTTATTGGCCGAGATGCCAGAGCGGCAGTCTGAGTTAGCCGATATTCTCGCCCAAATTGATGCCGAGACATTATTGCCAGGCGCGAATGCACAAGGAACTAAGCAAGATTCCGCTCCTGTCGTAGCCGACACAACAGAATCGTCTAATGCCTCAGCGGTGGACGGTATTAGAGTATCAGTGCTCATAGATCCGTCAATAATCAGCCAGCTAGATCCGCAAACCTTAGTATTTGTCATTGCACGAGCTGTAGGCGGCCCCAGAGCACCACTAGCGGTTAAACGCTACAGAGTATCTACTCTTCCAGCACAATTGGTTTTGAGTGATCGAGATTCGATGATGGAGCAACTTCAGTTATCTAAATTCGAAAACATTGAAATTAGCGCTCGGGTAAGCCTTTCAGGCCAACCGATAGCAAGTGCGGGAGACTTTCAGGCAACGCCTGTACGAATAATCCAAAGCGCCAACGAAGTTGTGCGTTTAGTGATCGATCAAGAACTTAAATAGAAATAGAGTTGCGCCTAAAGCGTGGTTTTTCAAAACCGTCCGTTAGCCTAATTCAGGCTCTAGGACACTAGAGACTACAACCAGCGTCGAGTGCGTTGTTTGTAGTGTGCAAACTGCTCACCAAATAGCGTCTGCATAGCCTTTTCTTCTGGCCGTATCTGAAAACGTTGAATGTAGACAACAAACGCAACCACACCAAACACAGCTAATGGGCTTTGTAGGTACACTGCACCGCCGACACTTATCGCAGCCATGCCTAGATACATGGGATTACGGGTAAAGCTAAATATTCCAGACGTAACTAATCGACTCGCCTTTTGAGGGTTTAGCGGATCTACCGTAGTTTTTGCTCGTACAAAGCTCCTCATGCCAGAAAGACTGATTGCGCAGCCGATAATTACAAACAGCCAACCTAAGCTTATAGAGTACGCCCAAGCCTGTATGAATGGATCGAAGCTTGCGATCGCACGCATTATAAACAGCGCCGCGATCAAAATAATAGGTGGTGGGACTTTATTTTCTAGCGGAGCCTTATTTTCCATGAACCGTTAGATAGTCGCCTTGAAAAAACACCAAGGGTGATTGTGGATCTGCGTCAAAGTCTTCGACTAAACCGACAATAATCGTATGATCGCCACCCTCATATAAGTTTTTGGTTTTACAGTGAAAACGGGCGAGAACACCGGGCAATTGTGGGACCGTATTGTGCCCTTCAAACCATTCTACTTCGTCAAATAAGCTACTGTCCCAACTGCGCATTGCGAACAAGTCCGATACAGTTCGTTGTTCGGAGTTTAAAATGCTAATAGTAAAGTATTCTGCTTCTGCAAATTCGGCATAACGAGTAGCATTTTTATCGATGCACCAAGAGACCAAGGCTGGCTCTAGCGATACTGACGCAAAACTATTAGCGGTAATGCCGACTGGTTTACCTGAACCATCACGCGTTGTGATCACAGTGATCCCAGTGGCAAATTGTCCAAAGGCTGAGCGCAAGCGCTTGTGTTTCTCTTGTGTATTCATGTTTTACTAACTAGTCTTTTATCATCTGGTTTTACTAAAAAATCGGTCCTGGCTCTTGAACTGACCTGAACCTAATTAAGCGTTACAAGGGTAATTGAGCAAAAGCAAGGGCGGATGTTAGCATTACTTAACTCCTTTGGCTGTATTCAAGCCAAGTTATTGCTAAACATAAAGAACTACTGCTTAATCGAGCACTGTTACCGAGTAATGCGTTGCAGTGCCGAATAAAGGGTTTATATTCTCCTACATTGGACACCACACACCTCATATAACTTCCACAACACAAAAATCACACAAGATAAAACTATGACAGATGCCATTACTTTTGCGACCCCGTATGATGATTCGAACATTTTTGCGAAAATTCTACGTGGTGAGATTCCAAGCATAAGTGTCTTCGAGAACGACGACTGTCTTGCGTTCATGGATATCATGCCGCAGCGCGAAGGACACACACTGGTCATACCCAAGCGTCCTGCGGTTACGTTTTTAGATATTGAACCCGACTCTTTAGCGAATTTAATCAAGCACACTCAGATAGTGGCAAGGGCCGTGCAGAAAGCGATGAACGCCGATGGCTTTTCTATAGTGCAGTTGAATGGCTCTAAAGGCGGACAAACTGTGCCGCATATCCATTTTCATATTCTACCGGGCTCAATTTTGAATGCTGGGGCACATGGCGCTATACCAAGCGATCCAGAACACCTTGCAAAGGTGGCAGAAAAGATTAGGAATGCATTTTAAGTTATTGTTTATTATTGTCTTTTCATCTTAAAAAAGTTCTTAAGCATTGTTTCAGATCGCAACGAACCAGGCCCAAAACTCACTTCACATCGATGGTTGAGCTTAGGATTGTCGACGAGGTTAAACACCGATCCTGCAGCGCCCGCTCGAGGCTCAACAGCTGCGATTACAACTCGGGCAATGCGAGCATGCACCAAGGCGCCTGCACACATCGCGCACGGCTCAAGCGTAACGTACAAAGTAGCATCGGGAAGCCGATAGTTGGCGCAATGTTGCGATGCTGCGCGCAATGCCACTACTTCCGCATGGGCAGTCGGATCATTTTGTTTAATAGCCTGATTAAACCCCTCACCTAATAGTTCATCAGTCGCAGGGTTAACAATAACGGCACCTACCGGCACTTCGCTATCTGCCTGAGCTTTTAACGCAAGATCAAGCGCATGTTCCATCCAACGCTCATCAATTTTAGCTTGAGAGTCTGTCATTACTGCTGTAGTTCGTGACTTAGAAAAAGCATCCGTTAAAGACTAACGGCCTTTTTGTCTATATTGGCCCGCTCTATCATACGCGCCGCAATCTCTTCAATCGATAACGCCGTGGTATCTATATAAGGAATCCGATACTGACGATAAAGCGTCTCAGCTTGGCGCACCTCATCCACACAGGTTCGCAACGTTGCATACTCACTATTGGGTTTACGCTCGTTGCGGATCTCGGACAAACGCGCAGGCCGAATGGTTAAACCAAAAAGTTTCTTTTGAAAATCAGCAATAGCGCTCGGTAATTTATTAATTTCTAAGTCATCCGGAATTAAAGGATAGTTAGCGGCTTTGATTCCGTACTGCATACCCAGATAAATACTCGACGGAGTTTTACCAGTACGCGACACGCCCACCAAAATAATATCGGCATCCTTATATTTATGTAAGTGCATACCATCATCATTGGCTAATGCGAAATGAACGGCGTTAATGCGCTGCATGTAGGCCTGGTCAACGGCCCTACTGTCTTCCTTAAAAATAGCCGGATGGCCAACATTGTGGGCTGAGGTAACACCCAGTTCTTGCTCTAACGGTGCAAGGAAGGTAGAGAAAATATCTATGTAATAACAATTACTCGCACGAATAATTTCACTGACCTCAGAGTTTACGATTGTGTCGATAACAATGGGTCGAAACGACTCTTGTCTCGACACTTTCTCGATTTCGTCGGCGACCTTCCGTGCCTTTTCAATTGAATCGACAAAACGTCGCGTTACGCTGTCGAACTGGATTTGAGGAAACTGAACTAACAGGCTTTTACCTAAACTCTCGGCAGTACGTCCGGTGCTGTCAGATAAAAAGTAAACTTTTCGTTTAATGCTTCCGCTTCTAGGTTCCATTATGAGGTACTCATGATTCGTCGATTAGTTGGCGTTTAATAACCACAAATTCGTGAACGTGTAGATTCATAGATCAAGACAAATAAAAGACACGTATCAACGTTATTTTTAACTGTGCGCTCAAGCAAAGAGGTTATTTGACTGATGATAACTTGTTCTAAGTGTTTGGCATGATAAACTTCGCCTCAAATTAGCCCCCTAAACGCAAATTATTTCGTGACTACTTACACTATCCCCCTCGATCAACTATCCATTAACGACGTAGAGTCAGTAGGCGGCAAAAACGCCTCACTAGGCGAAATGCTCGCCAACTTGAGTAATCTCGGCGTCTCGGTCCCCAATGGCTTTGCTACAACAGCAGAAGCTTACCGAGAATTCTTAGCCACTGACGGCTTGAACAAGCGTATCAATGATCGACTCAATGCCTTAGACGTAGATGATATTGATGCCCTTACCTCAGCCGGCGCCGATATTCGTCGATGGGTAACTGAAACGCCTTTCCAGCCTGCGTTTGATAAAGCCTTGCAAGAAGCGTTTGTCTCAATGCAGGACGGTAATGACGGACTTAAAGTCGCCGTTCGTTCTTCGGCAACCGCGGAAGATCTACCAGATGCTTCATTTGCAGGCCAACAAGAAACATTCCTAAACATCGAAGGCGCTGCTTCGGTGAGACAAGCGGTTCACGAAGTATTTGCGTCATTGTTTAATGATCGAGCTATATCGTATCGAGTACATCAGGGCTACGCGCATGAAAACGTAGCCTTGTCAGCAGGCATCCAGCGCATGGTGCGCAGCGAAACAGGATCGGCCGGCGTTATGTTTACGCTTGATACAGAATCAGGTTTTGATGATGTGGTGTTTGTAACTTCTTCATATGGCCTGGGAGAAACGGTAGTTCAAGGCTCCGTAAACCCTGACGAGTTTTATGTTCACAAGCCTACTTTACGCTCGGGCAAACCTGCTGTTGTACGTCGTAATTTGGGCAGCAAGCTAATCAAAATGGTCTATTCCAATGACACCTCAGCGGGTCGTTCGGTCAATACAGTAGATGTGAGTTTGTCTGACCGCCGCGAGTTCTCGATTAACGATGCGGATGTAGAAGAATTAGCACGACAAGCGCTTGTGATCGAAGAGCATTATGGCCGCCCAATGGATATTGAATGGGCCAAAGATGGTGACGACAAAAAACTGTACATCGTTCAAGCTCGCCCTGAAACAGTAACAAGCCAAGCCGATGCCAATATTAAGACATCGTACTTGTTAAAAAACCGCGGTGAAGTCATTGTAGAAGGCCGCTCTATCGGTCAGAAGATTGCCAGTGGCCGAGTACGTAAAGTTGACTCGATCGATCAAATGAACATTGTTCAAGATGGCGATATTCTCGTAACGGATATGACGGATCCCGATTGGGAGCCTGTAATGAAGCGTGCATCTGCGATTGTAACCAACCGTGGTGGGCGTACCTGCCACGCGGCCATCATTGCCCGAGAGCTCGGCATTGCCGCAATTGTAGGTTGTGGTGACGCGACCGAAAAATTGGAAACGGGTCGCGATGTAACTGTGTCTTGCGCCGAAGGTGATACTGGCTTTATTTACGATGGTTTATTGGATTTTGAACGTCAGGTAACCCAGATGGACAAGATGCCTGAGATTCCGTTTAAGATTATGCAGAATGTTGGAAACCCAGACAGAGCGTTTACATTTGCACAGTTGCCACACGAAGGTATTGGTTTAGCGCGATTAGAATTTATTATTAACCGCATGATTGGTGTTCATCCAAAAGCGCTTATTGAATACGATCGCCAGAGTAATGACGTTAAAGCGATTATTGATGAATATTGCGCTGGATACCCTTCACCAACTGAATTTTTCGTACAGAAATTGTCTGAAGGTATTGCGACGCTAGGTGCCGCCTTTAGTCCTAAACGTGTAATCGTGCGCTTGTCAGATTTCAAATCCAATGAGTACGCCCACATGGTTGGCGGTCATGACTATGAGCCTGACGAAGAGAACCCAATGCTTGGTTTCCGAGGAGCATCGCGTTACATCGCTCCTGAGATGCGTGATTGCTTTGAACTAGAGTGCCGCGCCGTACGTTATGTGCGCGAGGTAATGGGCTTAACCAATGTCGAAATCATGATACCTTTCGTGCGAACTACAGACGAGGCATCGCAAGTAATCGATTTACTGGCCGAAAACGGTCTTAAACGTGGCGAGAACGGTCTTAAAATCATCATGATGTGCGAGCTACCAGCCAACGCCCTACTCGCTGAAGAGTTCTTAGAGTATTTTGATGGCTTTTCGATCGGCTCAAACGACATGACTCAGCTCACTTTAGGCTTAGATCGCGACTCAGGTATTGTTTCTCACTTGTTTGATGAACGGAACCCTGCTGTGATGAAAATGCTGTCAATGGCGATTAAGGCCTGTAATAAGGCTGGAAAATACGTAGGTATCTGTGGGCAAGGCCCATCAGATCATCCCGAGCTTGCAGAATGGTTGTTTGCTCAAGGTATTGACTCTGTATCGCTTAACCCGGACTCAGTTATCGAAACCTGGGAAAGGCTTTCTAAGATAAAAAGCTGAAGGCTCTTAAGATAAAAAGCTGAAGGCTCTTCTAGCTAACGACTAAGCGCTAATACTGTTATTGCTACTGTGTCGAGCCGTTATCTTTAACGGCTCGATCTATTCGCCTTCGTCTCGTTGCTTACCTATTGTTTTGCCTAGTTTCGCCATTTCGCGCCTGACCACTTTAGGGTCGGCTGTCAGTGGGCGAATAATTTCGACGCGATCACCCTCCACCAGCAAGTGGTCATGACTAATCGGCTGAGCAAACACCGCAAGCTCCAACGACCTAAGTTCCTTGCCCTTAAGGCTCGGGATCTTGTCCATAAAGCCAGACTGTTGAACTAATTCAAGTGCATTATCACCACGCATAACAGAACACTCAAAAACCCATTGTTGCTCTTTCTCAGCATAGACAACAGATACAGGTATTTTATTCATAGCTTGATTTTAATCACAGTCTTTAAATGGTGAGCTAGTCAACGTCATACAGATTCTTCGCGCGTTTCTCAAAGGCGTTGATTTGGCTACCAACTAACTGTTCAAACACGCTGCCAATCAACTTTCTGGTCAGAATACTCTCGAATTCAAACTGCATTGAAAGGCTCACCTTGCTCGCATCATCGCTTAAGGGTGCAAAGTTCCATCGGCCTTCTAAATGTGAAAATGGCCCTGTCACTAATTGCATTTCAACTGAATCGTTAAGGCGGTTTACATTGCGGGTAGTAAACGCGAGCGAAAGCCGCTTAAAGGCTATATCTAAACTCGCTACGCAAATATGTGTGTCATCTAGGGTTGATTCAGAATGCTCAACCGCCGCACTCGTGCACCAGTCAAGAAACGTAGGGTACGCTTCAATATCGGTGACCACAGAATACATCTGTTCAGTGCTGTACGGCAGTATGGAGGACTTTTCAATATGCATTATATGAGACTGAACTAGAGTGTAATAAAGAGTAAACAGGCCGGTAATTGATTTTTATAAGATAGGATCAACTAAAAGGAACCTGCGCACACGAACAAACTACGCCGGAACGAACAAAACCATTAAGAGAGTAATTATCAGAAACAATGGCGCTGTGTACCGCGTAAATAAACGCCACAGTGTAAACGATATGCCGGCTCGGACTTGTAAAGATTTTAAGGCTTCCTCACGGCTAATCACCCAACCAGCGAACAACGCAATAAACAGAGCTGTTAATGGCATCAGTACATGCGTTGACAAGATATTGAAGAAATCAAAATAACCTCCTAAGCGTTCTACACCAAAATAGTAAAAAGCAAAATTAAAGTCGCTGTACGAAAAAATTGACAACAAACCGAACGCCCAGACGATAACACCCACCATCCACGCGGCTTGGCGACGACCCATTTCATAACGTTCACTCAACCAAGCAATAGCGGGTTCAAGCAACGCAAGTCCCGAAAACAAGGCGGCAGCAAACATGAGCGAGAAGAATGTGGTGCTGATCCATACACTATTTTCCTGTATTTGAGAAAAAGCGACCGGCAGTGTTTCGAAGATAAGCCCAGCTCCTGAGTCTGGACGCATCCCGAACGCAAACACAATTGCGAAGATCATCACACTCATAATAAGCGCGATCGCTGTATCAAATACGGTAATGATCACTGCAGCGCCGATTAGCGGGCGATGATCCGACAGATAGGCTCCGTACATCATCAAAATGCCCATGCCGATGCTCATTGAGAATAATGCTTGGGTTAGCGCACTGACAAAAAGCTCAAACGTTAAAAACTCCCATCGCACGGTAAACATAAACTCTAAAGCGGCGGGCATATTGCCAACATCAGCCGCAAAATAGAAGAGCCAGACGACGGCTGCGATAAACAAAGGCATTAGAAAGCGCATTAGCATTTCTAGGCCTTTACGAATGTCTTGCGCGAGTACCAGAACCACTATGAGTACAAATACGCTGTGCCAGATCAATAGCTGTTCTGTATTGCTGAGCAACACACCAAAGGAGCGTTGAACAATTTCGGCAGGTACGTTTTCGAACGCCCCTGCTGCGGAGTTCATCACGTAATAGAGAGTCCATCCTGCAACGACACTGTAATAAGAGAAGATGATGAGGCTGGTTAACATACCCAACCAGCCAATAGACGGCCACAGGGTAGATAAGCGCCAGCGCGCAACAATAACGCGTATCGACTGCACTGGATGACTCTTACCAATACGCCCGATCATTAGTTCTGAGACCATTAAAGGCAGCGCTACTAACAATACACTTGGCAAATAAACGATTAAGAATGTACCGCCGCCGTGCAGGCCCGCCTCATACGGAAACTTCCATATATTACCTAAACCAATAGACGAGCCGATAGCTGCAATCAGAAAAGCACCGTAAGAACCCCATGTTGTTCTCTTTCTGGCTGGTTTTAGAGCTTCTTTTTGCGTCATTTGTTTATGTCTCTAAGCTAGGGGAGTATCATCCACGTTTTGATTATACCCTCTCAACACCATGGCAAAGCCAAAGAAATTACCCAGCAACACTATCGCTAGCAATAAGAAGGCCCGCTTCGACTTTTTTATCGAAGAAGACTTCGAAGCTGGGATTGCGCTTGAAGGTTGGGAAGTAAAGAGCATGCGGGCCGGACGCGCCCATCTGAAGGAAGCTTACGTTGGCATAAAGAACGGCGAGTTGTACTTACTTGGCGCGCATCTAACACCACTTGTCTCGGCGTCTACACACGTTACGGCCAACCCAATACGTGAACGCAAGTTATTGATGAAAGGTTATGAGATAAGCCGTCTTATTGGCCAGGTTGAGAGGGCTGGTTATACATTAGCGCCGCTCGAACTATATTGGAAGCGAGGCCGCGCCAAGCTCAAGGTTGGCTTAGCCAAAGGTAAGAAACAGCACGATAAGCGTGCTTCGATCAAAGATCGCGACTGGAAACGCGAACAACGTCGTGTGCTTAAAAGCGGCTGACAATTGCACTCAGGTTGCAATACTTTAACTGGGAATCAACAAAACTATGTCTCATCCCAGCGCTGACTTTCCCGGCTAGGCGCTTAACCTAGGGCTCCAATCAAGCTAAAACCTAAGAACTTAATACAAACGGTATTCACGAACACACCTAGTAAAACAACGGGGATAAACGTACCCAGCGCAAAATTAACGTAACGGTGTGTAAACGAGCCAAGGAACTTAGGGTCGCCTATCGCCATTTCTTCGTCAAGCTTTGAAAGCCGCCATTTATAGGCAACGAATAAGCAGACTATAAAACCATTGAGCGGCAATATCGTGTCATAAAAAATATCGTACACCAGATCAAAAAATGACTTGTCTGCTCCGCCGTAATTTAAGAATTGAGTAAAAAACTCAATACGACCAAAAGAGACAGTACACGCTAACACCAGCAAAAGACTGGTAATACCAAGAGCGATCACACTCTTCTTGCGACTGTACTTAAGCTCATCTTGAAAGGCACTAATCGGCACTTGCAAAATTGATACCTGCGACGTCAACGCAGCAAAGAACACCAGTAGGAAGAATGCGCTAGCAAACAAATTAGCGCCTATGTATCCAAGCGTGTCCTGCATCGACAAGAATATTTTAGGTAAGAAAGTAAAGACTAACGACACAGAAGAAGTCGAAAGTTCTTCTGGGTTGGTTAATGGGTTAAAAACAAAAATGGCAGGCAGGATCAAAAGACCTGCAAAGAAAGCCACCGATGTATCAACAACCGCAACCATCTTAGCCCCGCCGCTAATACTTTCCTTATGGCTCACATAGCTGCCATAGGTGATCAAGATACCCATACCCAACGATAGTGAGAAAAATGCTTGGCTCAGTGCATTGGAGACGACCTCAGGGCCAATCTTGCTAAAGTCGGGTACCAAGTAGTACTCAACACCAAGAAAGGCGTTAGGCAAGGTTAAAACAAACGTAGTTAAAGCGAGCAGCATAATGACCAAAGACGGCATTAGCACTTTGGCTAATCGCTCGATGCCATTTTGAACCCCTGAGTTGAGAATGATGCCTATCAACAAGGTTAAGATAAACAGGTACATGAATACCCCATTACCGTTGATAAACTCATTGAAGTAGCCTGGTTGCGCCATCGCATCCAAATTTCCTGACACAGCACCAATAAAGTAACCCAATAGCCAAACCGTCAGAACTTGATAAAAAACGGCAATCATAAAAGGCGTAACAAGCGCCAACCAACCGCCAAAGTTCCAACGGGAGTCTTCCCCACCTATAGCCTTATAGGCACCTAAAGGGTTTCGCTGTGTTTTTCTACCCAATGACATTTCTGCCATCATCACAGGCAAGCATAAAAACACGACAAATAAGGCGTAGATCAACAAGAATGCTGCCCCACCATTTTTCGCTGCGTTTACTGGAAAACCAACCAAGTTACCAATTCCAACCGCAGAACCAGCCGCGGCTAAAATGAATCCCAATCTAGATCTAAACTGCTCGCGAGAACCTGCCATTACTTTACCTGTTTTTGAGTTTTAATTGTTTAGGCTATTAACCCACTGCTCGTGTTGCATCATTATGCTACCAAGAGTCAGCGTTTAATTGCTTAGTCTATCTTTTGGCAATACTCATCACAAGGAATTATGTATTTGCATATATTATTGCAAGCGAAAAATTAGTCAGATGATATGAGCTCATTAATGCAATCCACCTTGTTCTACGATGGCCGCTGCGCAATGTGCAGCAAAGAAATGAAGCTGCTCCGCCGCTTAAAGCGTGCGGAGTTACGACTTGAAGATATCCACAAAGTGGATCTAAACCAATGGCAACTGCCATCTTTAGACAAAACAGTGCCAGATCATCGAACGCTATTCCTCAGCGTTCTACATTTACATACCGAAACTGATCAGTGGAAGACTGGGCTAGATGCCACGGTAGCCGCGTGGTCATACACACCGATTGGGTGGCTCTTTAGACCGTTACGCTGGCCATTAATTAAGAATATAGCTGACTACGTTTACACAAAATGGGCGGGCAATCGAGCATGTAAGCTTGGCTATGTGTAATGCTCGCTAGCTGCGTAGTCGACTTTTAACTAAAGGCATCAAGAGTCCATCCAAGCCTTCTATTTTGAGTTCTAAGCAAAGGGCCATTAATTTGCCAAGCCGATCATTTGGAAAGCCATGCTTGCGAAACCAGAATAGATATTCCTCAGGCAGAGTAATCAACGGTCGTCCTGCATATTTACCAAACGGCATTTGCGATGTCGCTAGGGCTAGTAGATCTTCCTGATCAAACCCTAATGCGAGACTAAGCTCCTCGTCTATTGCGGTACGGCCTACTCCTTCAGCTGGGCTGTTATTCTGACTCTTCTCGTGATTATCGTCAGCTGTCTTATCAATATCTCGTTCGTTCATTAGCCCGCTTTCATCTGCTGATATGTTGAAAGAGCCAATTCACGAGCTTGCTTGTGATCAACCACTGGCATTGGGTAGGTGGAGCCGAGCACCACATTACTCTGCTCTAAGACTTCTACAGGCGCTTCCCAAGGCGTATATAGCCACTTATCTGGGATCGTCGCTAGTTCAGGCACCCATTGGCGTACGTACTCGCCTCTTTTATCAAATTTCTGCCCCTGAAGAATGGGGTTAAATATTCTAAAGTAAGGCGCAGCGTCGGCACCGCAGCCTGCTGCCCACTGCCAACCGGCTGTATTATTGGCAAGATCGGCATCAAGCAACGTATCCCAGAACCAGTCGGCACCCTCTCGCCAATCAAGCATTAAGTGCTTAGTTAGGAATGATGCGACAATCATACGAACGCGATTGTGCATGTACCCACTTTGCCAAAGCTCGCGCATACCCGCATCAACGATCGGATAGCCTGTTTTGCCCTGTTGCCATGCCTTTAAGTAGTCTTGATTCTGTTGCCATGGAAAGGCATCAAACTTCGCGTTAAAAGCTTGTTCTGGTAAGTGTGGAAAGTGGCACAATAAATAGCTGCAAAACTCACGCCAGCCGATTTCTGATAGAAACTTATTGGCATTGACGGCATCTGCTTGACCAGAATCAATAGCCACACAACATTCAGCAAAAATCTGTTCTGGACTAATCTCGCCCCATGCCAAATGCGGAGATAGACCCGAGGTTTTGCCCAATGCAGGAAAGTCTCGGCCGTCACCGTAGTCATCCACACTGTCGTCCATGAATTCTTGCCACTGTGCCTGCGCGCCTGCTTCGCCAGGAGACCAAAATTCAGAAAACTCGGCGGCCCAGTCAGGATTGGACGGCGTTAGGCCCAATTCATCTAAAGACCTTGAATGCGAGCCAAGTGCCGCGATAGGGTCGCTTGATTGAGTTTTGAAGGCGGAGAGCTTAGGCGCGGTTTGCGGCTCTAAGAAACTTCTACAATGACGCCAAAACGGTGTAAACACTTTAAATGGCGTGCCCTGCTTGTTAAACACTTTAGTTGGTTCAAGCAGTAGCTGAGAATTGAATGACCGATGCTTGATGTTCAATTCATCAAGGGCGTTGCGCATAATCTCGCCTAACTCGATGCCATCAGGCGTGTACACCCGATTCCAAACAACCAAGTCGGCATGCAGTGCATTGCTGAGCGTGGTAATGCATTCAATTGGATCACCCGCCGCCAAGGCTAACGCTATATCTTTACTTTGATACGCATCGCCGAGTGATTTCAAGCTCTGATGAAGCCACCACTTTGAAGCACCTCCGGTGTTTTGGGGGGCTATAAAGACAGGGTAAACCTCACCGACCGCGCACGCGTGGCTAAGGGCGTAATTACTTTGTATTCGTAAGTCTTGGCGTAACCAATAGACAACTTTCATAGCGTTGGACTAATTTATTAGCAGTTCTTAATTAGACACGTAGTATAAATAGTCGCTGTATAGATAAGCTCAGTTTCAACAAACTTTTAGTCTAGATTAAGGTCGCTTATTAGAGAATCTAAAGCTTCTTAATGCCGATCCTGAATCAACGACATGGTCTTGACCCTGCTATCGGGGCGGACAAACCACTCACATCTGCATTTTGCGCGCGATGTCGTAGGTAGTGGTCCATGATAACAATTGCTGCCATTGCTTCAGCGATAGGCACTGCCCGGATACCCACGCACGGGTCATGCCGCCCTTTCGTCACAATTTCAACCGGCTCGCCCTTTGTGTTTATGCTGTTACCCGGCTTAGTAATACTAGAAGTTGGCTTAAGCGCAATACTGGCAATCACATCTTGGCCACTGGAAATACCGCCCAATATGCCGCCTGCGTTATTGGTCGCAAAGCCATCAGGGAACATTTCATCTCGATGCTCAGATCCGCGTTGTTCAACGCTGTTAAAGCCAGCCCCAATTTCGACGCCTTTTACCGCATTAATACTCATAAGTGCTTTTGCTAAATCTGCATCCAGCTCATTAAAGACAGGCTCACCCAAACCGACCGGCATATTCTGAGCGATTACTGTTACTTTAGCGCCCACAGAGTCGCCGTCTCGGCGCAACTGTGTAATAAGGTCTTCCATCTCTGCTACCTTATTGACGTCGGGGCAATTAAAGGCATTGTTGCGAGACTCTGCTAGATCAATCTGTTGGGCTTTTACTGAACCCATTTGTGCCAAATAGCCTGTAATTACGATACCTTCTTTGGAATTAAGATACTTTTTAGCTATACCGCCTGCAGCAACAATCATCGCTGTAGTGCGCGCCGAAGAACGACCACCACCGCGATAATCACGGTTTCCGTACTTGTGGTAATAAGTATAGTCAGCATGACCCGGCCTGAACTTATCTAAGATGTTTGAGTAATCTTTGGATTTTTGATCAGTATTAGGGATGGTTAACCCAATAGAAGTGCCGGTCGTTTTACCTTCGAAAACGCCAGACATAATACTGACTTCGTCAGCTTCACGCCTTTGCGTTGTATACCGAGATTGGCCTGGTTTGCGGCGATCAAGGTCACCTTGCAAGTCGGTTTCGCTTAACTCCAAGCCTGGAGGGCAGCCATCAACAATACAGCCCAGCCCAAGTCCATGGCTCTCACCGTACGTGGTCACTCTGAATAACTTCCCTATTGCGCTATCGCTCATTTTATATCTTCTTAGTTTAAGTAATTTATCGCTTTAATATCAATCTCTTATCTACGACTTCTCAACCACAATATTAGGGAACTTCGATGCAAAGTCTTGCTTAGACATCGAGAGCTGTGCGGCAACCCGCAGAGCCACCTGTACAAATATAGCAGCAGCGTCTGAATCAGGCGCAGACTCTACTATGGGCTTGCCAGAATCGGCTTGTTCGCGAATACCCATTTCTAAAGGAATTTCACCTAACAGCTCAAGATTGTACTGCTCGGCCATTTTTTCAGCACCATGCGCACCAAAGATCGCTTCTTGATGACCACACTTGCTGCATATGTGAACACTCATGTTCTCGATCACACCAAAAATAGGAATCTCGACTTTCTCAAACATTTTGACCGCTTTACGCGCATCAAGTAAGGCTATGTCTTGAGGTGTGGTAACAATTACGGCACCGGTTACGGGTACTTTTTGTGACAATGTAAGTTGAATGTCGCCCGTGCCTGGTGGCAGGTCAATAATGAGATAGTCAACATCTTGGCCATCATCATCCCAAGCGGTGCCTCGTAACATCTGCTCCAAGGCTTGGGTAACCATAGGCCCGCGCCAAATCATTGGCGTGTCTTCTTCGATCATAAAACCGATGGACATAATCTTAATGCCCATATTACGCATAGGCACTAGCATCTTATTTTCTAAAGCATCTGGCTTACCGCTAATACCTAGCATTCTTGGTTGGCTTGGTCCATAAATGTCAGCATCTAATACAGCGACGTTAGCCCCAGCGCGGCTTAGTGCAAGCGCCAAATTTGCAGACACGGTTGACTTACCCACGCCTCCTTTGCCGGACGCAATAGCAATGATATTTTTAATGCCCTTTACGGCCTGTGTACCTTGCTGAACAGAATGAGAAATAATGTGCTGCTCAATCTCAATATCCAAATCACGCTGCTCAAACACGACATCGCGCAAGGCCTGTTGGATCAATTGGCTCAATGTTTCAGAAGCCAGCGCAACCGGATAACCCTTACGCAATTTAAGTACAACTTTTGAATCACTTATTTCAAGCGATTTTAGGGCCTTATTAGCCGTAAGAGATTGTTGTGTGTAGGGATCAATAACGGCAGCTAGATGCTGTTTGATCTGGGCTGTTAAAGCTTCAGACATTAGAATTAATAATGAAAGTTCATGGTGGTCGAATGCTACCATTAGGTGAGTCGCGACACCATGAGCTAAAGGCCCTGATTAATACATTATCAAGACCTGAGCTTATATTGAGCAAGGCATAGCGCCTTGATAGGGCTTCACGCGATGTAAGCTACTTTCTTTCCTTCGCCTACATCGACGCTTTCAATGCCAAACGATACTGGTGCAATAGCGGCTCGGTGTAGCCACTAGGTTGCTCTTTACCTTTAAACACTAAGGCAAGAGCTGCTTGATACGCGATGCTCTCTTCAAGGTTTTTGCACATTGGCACATAAACAGGGTCATGCGCATTTTGCTCGTCAACGATGGCCGCCATACGCTTAAACGTATCGCGAATAGCAACTTCGGTTGTTATGCCGTGCTCTAACCAGTTAGCTAAGTGCTGACTGGAAATACGTAAAGTCGCTCGGTCTTCCATAAGACCAACATTGTTGATATCAGGCACTTTAGAGCACCCTACTCCCTGATCAATCCAACGAACAACATAACCGAGAATTCCTTGGGCATTATTGTCTAGCTCACGCTGAACCTCATCGGCGCTAAAGTTTTGGTCTTTTGCCTTAAGCGGAATCGTTAAAATGTCATCTAATGAGGCTCTGGCGCGCTTGGCAAGGTCTTTTTGCACATCGAACACATTCACCTGATGATAGTGCGTTGAGTGCAGTGTTGCGCCAATAGGCGAAGGCACCCATGCAGTATTGGCTCCGGACTTAGGGTGACCGATTTTTTCGACCAGCATTTGCGCCATTTCATCGGGCATCGCCCACATACCCTTACCAATCTGCGCTCGACCGCTTAAACCACATTCCAAACCGATATCAACATTCCAGTTTTCGTAGGCCTTAATCCAGGCTTGCTGCTTGATACCCGCTTTAGTTGTCATTGGACCGAGCAACATGCTGGTATGAATCTCATCACCGGTTCTATCTAAAAATCCGGTATTAATAAATACGACGCGGTCTTTTACAGCGCGTATACATTCCTTAAGGTTGACCGTCGTTCGGCGTTCTTCGTCCATCACTCCTATTTTTAGAGAGTGTCTGGCTAAACCAAGTTCGTCTTCGACACGGTCAAACAGCGTATTTGCAAACGCGGCTTCCTTAGGGCCGTGCATTTTCGGCTTAACAATGTACACACTACCCGTACGTGAGTTCTTTCGAGTGTTCGAACCTTTTAAGTCGTGCAAGGCAATTGTGCTGCTGAACATGGCATCCATAATGCCTTCTTGGATTTCACGACCGTTAGCATCAATGATTGCTGGATTGCTCATTAAATGTCCTACATTGCGACAGAACAACAAGCTGCGCCCGTGCAATACTAAATCATGACCATCGGTGCCAACATAAGTTTTATCGTTAGCCAGTGCGCGAGTCATTGCCTTGCCGCCCTTTTGGAACGACTCTTCAAGGTCACCCTTCATAAGGCCTAGCCAATTTCGGTACACGCCAATTTTATCTTGGGCATCAACTGCCGCAACCGAGTCTTCGAAGTCTTGGATAGTTGTTAATGCCGCTTCCATGGTTAAATCTTTTACACCGGCCTTGTCGGTAGCTCCAATTGCTGACGTAGGATCAATCTCTATCGCTACACGCAGGCCGTTGTGGGTCAATAAAATCGACGATGGGTTCTCAGGGGCACCTTGAAAGCCTATGAATTTCGCGGGTGTTTCTAAACCAGCATTACCTGCTTGCGTGCCAATATGAAGCACATAGGCACCTGAACTGCTTGTTTGAATTGTGTACGCAAGAGCACTGACGTGACTCATTTGACGCCCATCGCTGCCTACAATAGGGAAATGCTCGTCTAAAAACGCACGCCCAAATGCAATTACTTTGTCGCCACGTAAAGGGTTGTATGCGCCTGTCGCTTGAGCACCATGATCCGAAGGAATAGCGTCTGTGCCGTAGAGCGCATCATAAAGACTACCCCATCTAGCATTGGTTGCATTGAGAGCGAAGCGTGCGTTTGAGGTCGGCACAACTAATTGAGGCCCAGCCTGGCGCGCAATTTCGTCATCAACATTTTCTGTGGAAATTTTGAATTCACTACCTTCTGGCACTAAATAGCCTATCTCCTGCAAGAACTTTTTGTAATCGCTAGGACTAAAACTGTCTTTGTGAGCAGCATTCCACACATCTAACTTCGCTTGAAGTTCATCTCGCTCTTCGAGCAAAGCAATATTCTGTGGAGTCAATTCATTGACCACACCAGACAAAGACTGCCAGAAACCAGATGCGCTAATGTCGAGCCCTGGCAAGACTTCGTTTTCTACAAAGTCGACAAGCGACGATGCAACTTGAAGGTCTACTTTTTGAAGGTAATTTTCAGCGTGTTTGTTCATGAAATTAAATATTTTTAGAGTTAATGGTAATTATTGGGTAGACCAAGCAAGTCTTTTTGCGTCTGTGCTGTTACTCGTTTAACGCCTAATCGATTCTGTCGGAACCTAAACCATCTGAATTGATTTTTGACACAGGTAATTTACTCGTATTTCGGATGTTAAGGAGCGTTTATACCTGTGTTTTAGACTAAAAGTACTGATTTTTGACATTCATTAGGCTTATACAGCCTAGACTATTGACCAAAGTAATGGATTCTTGAGTAGTATTCAAACAGCGAATAGTAGTCATTGTGAGTCCTCTCTTTGAACGACCCTAAAGTACAGGTATTGTACGCGCCATTGCAGAGATTGACGTTATTACAAAGTTTATAACGTAACTCCGCAGCTTTCATTTACTGGCACAGACGCTTTTTTCATGAATGGCTAATGGCTTTAGATGAACAACACACTAATTAATGCTCTGGTGAAACAGTAGCAAGTCACCAAACTCGGTAACTACACCCAGGTACCTAAATATGTCGAACTACCAAGATGAAATTAAAGCCGCTAGCAAACTTATTGCGAACAATGGCACCGCCTTCGAAGGCATAAACCCTGAATACGCAGCACGTATGCGTGTGCAAAATCGCTTCCAGACTGGCATCGAAATCGCTCGATATACAGCTGGCATTATGCGCCAAGACATGGCTGATTATGACGCTGATTCTGCTCAATACACACAATCTCTTGGTTGCTGGCATGGTTTTATCGCTCAGCAAAAAATGATCGCTGTGAAAAAACACCACGGAACTACAAGTAAGCGCTACCTCTACCTTTCTGGCTGGATGATTGCTGCTTTACGTTCTGAGTTTGGCCCATTGCCAGACCAATCAATGCATGAGAAAACAAGTGTTTCTGCATTAATTGAAGAACTGTATACGTTCTTAAGACAAGCTGACGCACGTGAACTTCGTCATTTGTTTAAAGAGCTCGATGCCGCTAAAGACGAAGTTACGGCTCGCGCTGTACAAGACAAAATAGACAACTTTGAAACACACGTAGTGCCAATTATTGCTGATATTGATGCTGGCTTTGGTAACGCAGAAGCGACTTACCTTTTGGCCAAGCAAATGATTGAAGCTGGCGCATGTGCCATTCAAATCGAAAACCAAGTGTCAGACGAAAAACAGTGCGGTCACCAAGACGGTAAAGTAACTGTTCCTCATTCTGACTTTCTAGCCAAGATCCGTGCGGTACGTTACGCATTCATGGAATTAGGCGTAGATGATGGCGTTATCGTTGCACGTACTGACTCTTTGGGTGCGGGTCTTACCAAACAAATTGCCGTAACTGACCAGCCTGGTGATTTAGGCGACCAATACAATGCGTTCTTAGATTGCGAAGAACTTACGCCAGCACAAATGAAAAACGGCGATGTCGTTATTCATCAAAACGGTAGCCTCGTACGTCCCAAGCGTCTCGCTAGCGGCCTGTTTCAATTTAAAGAAGGTACAGGCGAAGAACGTTGCGTATTGGACTGCATCACTAGCCTACAAAACGGTGCTGACCTTATCTGGATCGAAACTGAAAAACCTCACGTTGGTCAAATTGGTACGATGGTCGACAGCATTCGTGAAGTTGTACCTAATGCAAAATTGGTCTACAACAACTCACCTTCGTTTAACTGGACGTTAAGCTTCAGACAGCAAGCATACGACCTAATGGTTGAAGCTGGTGAAGATGTGTCAAAGTATGATCGTGATGGTTTGATGGATGTCAAATATGATGATTCTGAGTTAGCCGTTCGTGCTGATGACATGATCCAGAACTTCCAACGCGATGGCGCAGCGAAAGCCGGCATTTTCCATCACTTGATCACATTGCCTACTTACCACACCGCAGCATTGTCTACCGACAACCTAGCAAAAGGTTACTTTGGCGAAGAAGGCATGTTGGCTTATGTTAAAGGCGTTCAACGCAAAGAAATACGTCAAGGACTAGCTTGTGTTAAGCACCAAGACATGGCCGGGTCGAACATTGGAGATGATCACAAGGAGTATTTCTCTGGTGACGCAGCACTTAAGGCAGCCGGTGAAGACAATACTATGAATCAGTTTGGCTAAGTTTTAAGACTGGTTTAATAGCTATGTCGCCTGCAAGCTGCCTTTAGGTAAGTTTCTAACCTAAAGGCAGCTTGAGGCAAAGACAAATAAAAGGCTCTTCTTCACGAGGAGCCTTTTTTTGTGCGTAGCTATTAACGTATGAATGCAAAGAATTAGTCTAGTTTAAAGGCGCTCTTATAATCTCGCTTCAAACCCGGGTTTTGGTCGCCCTTATGCAATATAAAGTTACCTATACTCAGAGCGTCCATCTCGGTACCCATAAAGCAGTTGAAAGCGTCTTCTGGCGTGCACACTATTGGCTCACCGCGCACGTTAAAACTAGTGTTAACCACCACTGGGCACCCGGTTAAGGCGAAAAACTCGCTTATAAGCTGGTGGTAATGTGGGTTAGTTTCTTCGTGCACTGTCTGTATCCGTGCTGAATAGTCTACGTGCGTAATCGCAGGGAGTTCAGAACGGGGTACATTCAGCTTATCAATCCCGAACAACTTGCCCTGCTCTTCATCCATTTGAAGGCACTTGTCTTCTTTTACTTTATCAACCAGAAGCATATAGGGGCTGTCGCCATCTAGGTCAAACCAATTGCCAACTTCACTGCGCAATACAGAAGGTGCAAAAGGTCGAAATGATTCGCGATATTTAATCTTCAAATTTAGATTCTTCTGCATACCCTGTGAGCGAGGATCGCCTAGAATCGAACGGCCTCCTAAGGCTCTTGGCCCAAACTCCATGCGGCCTTGAAACCAACCAACCACTTTTTCATCAGCGAGCACTCTAGCCGTCTGGGCTATAAGATCATGGTGTGAGAGTTTCTTGTAAATAGCGCCAACTGAATCCAAGCGCTGACGAATGTCGTCATCACTAAATTCGCATCCAAGGTAAGAGTCTTGCATCGCGTCGTTAGGTTTCACTGTTCTGGGTAAGTCGCATGCAAGGTGTGCGTAGGCTTGAGCAGCGCCTAACGCTCCTCCGGCGTCACCAGCAGCGGGTTGAATCCAGACATTGTCAAAATGCTTAGCGCGTAATATCTTGCCGTTTGCCACGCAGTTAAGCGCAACACCACCCGCTAGACATAAGTTGCGGATTCCTGTCTCAGCCGCGATCGACTCTGTAAGTCGCAGGACAATAATTTCAGTAACAGCTTGTACAGATGCCGCAATATCCATATGGAACTGCTCTAGCGGTTCCTCGTCAGGTTTGCGTGCGGGCCGTCCAAATAAGTCGTAAAAGCGCTTATTCGTCATGGTTAAGCCCGTGCAATAATTGAAATAGCGTTGATCTAAACGATATGAACCGTCTTCTTTAACATCGATCAGATGCTCTAGGATGAGGTCCACATACTTGGGTTCACCATAAGGAGCAAGCCCCATAACTTTGTACTCACCCGAGTTGACTCTAAATCCAGTGTAGTAAGTAAATGCGGAATAAAGCAACCCTAGCGAGTGTGGGAAATGGATCTCTTTTACGATATCCAAGGTGTTACCACACCTTGAGATGAGTGCCCATCAATATTGGCGTATGAAGCAAATAAAGTTGGTTTAACTCCTTTAATTTCTCCTAACCTCTGCTCGAAATAATTCATCAATTTAGGAATGTCCGTATCTAATGAACGCTTTATTCTTTCTGGTAACCCATGATCAATCACCGCTATAACATTTTGAGTTTCAATGGGCTTCTGAGAACCAACATATACATTCATGCCGTCATCAGTATCTATCCAACTGGTAGCGCCTGTAAGCACTTTACCAGCAACGATCATGTGCTCGCCTTCTGGCACTTGCATTGAAAGTTGCCACTGGTTAACTTCATCACGGCATGTATCAATACAGGCAAATAGTCGCCCTGTGTAGATTAAGCTTCCATCGCTTGAATATGGCGAAAAAGGGGCGTAATCCTTCGAAAGATGCTTATATGTTGGAGTTAAAAGCAAACTCACTTTGTTAAAGTTAGAGCCATCTTTTTTAATCAAATACTCCTGATTTTCAATAGAAACAATCTCAAAATCTGAAGTTATCGGCTTCCAGCGTTCAATTCGAGAATTATCTGGATTTCGAACGAAACTGAGTCGCGACGCAGGCTTGTGCGTTTGGTACGTTAGCGTCCATTTACCGTCTCTAGATTTTAAAATAGAAATATCGACCATCGACTCATTTATAGCCCAAATAGGTGTACTCAGACACAACAGCAAGATAGATACGACGATCTTCAAAATTAATTTCCTTTTATGACTTCTTTTTTAATGCCAGTAAAAAAGGGCCTTTAAAAAAAGACCCTTAATGATTTTAATCAACAGTTATCATTTGTGTATTGCTCAGAATGGAATGTCATCATCAAAATCATTCATCGGAGCAGGGGCTGAATTGCTTGCTCCTCCTTGAGAACCGCCCTGCTGGACACCTTGTGGTCCGCCATAGCCGGGGTTGGGCCCTCCTTGAGGTCCGCCTTGATTAGATGCACCTTGGCTAGGCGCGCCTTGATTCGACTGAGGCCGGTTTTGAGAAGGAGCACTGCCACCCCCCATATCGCCACCACGACCACCCAACATCTGCATCTCGTTGGCGACAATCTCAGTGCTGTACCGGTCATTACCACTTTGGTCCTGCCATTTGCGAGTTTGAAGTTTACCTTCAATATACACTTGGGAACCCTTACGCAAATACTCGCCAGCAATCTCGCCCAGACGATTAAACATCACCACTCGATGCCATTCTGTACGTTCTTGCTGTTCGCCAGTATTCTTGTCTTTCCATGATTCCTTCGTAGCAATACTGATATTGGCAATAGCTGCACCGTTAGCCGAATAACGAACTTCCGGATCGTTGCCTAAATTTCCAACCAAAATTACTTTATTTATCCCTCTGGCCATTCTGTCTCCACCTGATCTTAGGCGATTAATTGTTTATGGGCGCTATATTAACGCGAGCGCTATACGTTCTAAAGTGTAAAAGCACTTTATTGATAATTAGTTTAGTAAGTTTTCGACAGAAATGCTTTGTGTCGACCGCGTCAGTGATCGCAGCAGCAATTTACTGAGCGGTTGAGAATGATTAAATCTCCTTGTAATTCACTCGATAGAGCACCGAATACAATATCGGCACGACGAACAATGTTAATAGTGTGGCAAAGGCAAGGCCGAAAATAATACTGACGGCCATTGGACGGAACATTGCTGTGCCGCCCCACAACAAAGGCATCATACCCAACACGGTGGTACAACTCGCAAGAAAAATCGGGCGTAAACGTTGACAGCAAGCATCAATTATCGCATTTGCAGCCGGCTTACCCAATTGATTACGTTCTATGTTAATTCGATCAATTAATACGATGGCGTTGTTTATTATGATGCCCGACAACGCAATAATGCCAAGAATTGTGAAAAAGCCAAATGATGACCTTGCAACTAAAAGCCCGATTACGACACCGATCAACCCTAATGGGATTGTGACCATTATGATGACTGGACTTCGTAACGAATTGAATTGCGAGACTAGTAATAACAAAATAATCATAAAAGCGATAGGGAGCTTATCGCCAATTGATGACGCGGCATCGTCAGATTCACGGCTCTCGCCACCAACGTCAAACGTTACACCTGAAGGCCAACTCAGACTAGCATTGGTCATTTCTGGCAGCAACTCATCGGTTACTTCGGCCGCCGAAAACCCAGGCTTGAGCTGTGTCTTAAGCGACAGCGTTCTAATCCGATCACGCCTTTCGATTACACCTGGTTGAAACGCAAGTTCAACGTCAGCAACTTGGCTCAAAGGTACAACACGGTTGCTCGAGGTCGAAAACACACTCAAACCGTCCAGTTTACTAATATCTTCGCGGTCACGAATATCGGCTCTTAGCAAAATTGGTAAGAGCTTGTCTTCGTTACGATATTCAGACAGTTGCTGGCCTTGCAAGTTCGCTCGCAGCGCATAGGCTACATCGTCACTGGTAACACCTGCTCGTTGTGCGCGCTCTTGGCTAATGGAAACCAACAATTTCTTAGCCGGCAGCCCCCATGAGTTCTTAACCGACAGCACTTTAGGATTGTCGTACAAGAGCAGCGTTGCTTCTTCAGCCACGCGATATAGGTCATCAATACTCTCGCCTTGCACACGCATTATTATCGGATAACCTACCGGCGGACCGTTTTCAAGTGCAGATACTTGCTTAGATAAGTCAGGGTGTTGTTCCGTTAAAAAGCCTTCAATAGCCGCGACAATCGGCTCAACATCGGCACCATTTCGCGTATTGACGACCATAAACGAATTCGCTGGGTTTTCATTAGGTGGGTTTAAGCCTAACGAGAGTCGCGGACCGCCCTCACCAATAAATGTTGCCCAACTCTTAATTTGTGGTCCTTGCGTCTCACTTGATTCATCACTATCAGGGTCGGACATAAATTCAGCTACCAGAAACGCGTCTAGATCTTTGACTAACGCCTCGCTGGTTTCAATAGAACTTCCTAATGGCAGCTCCAATTTAGCGGTAAATACGGGATCTTCAGAGCCCTCAATAAATTTCTGTGGTACTAAACCCATCATGGTTAAAGCGAGCCAAAACGTCAGTACGACGCCTATCAACGTGACTAATCTATGCTTGAGGGTCCAAAGCAAGTAGCGCTTATAGAGCGCGTACGCTGATGAATTCGTGCGATCTTTTTCGCCGGGCTCAACATTTTTCATTGCGTACATAGACAGAATAGGCAGGAACGCCATCGCCAAGACCCATGAGGTCAGGAGCGCGATAGTCACCACGTAGAAAATATCTGAGGTGTATTCACCAACCGCTGATTCAGCGAGAGCAATGGGCATAAAGGCCGCTGCAGTGGTCAAGGAAGAGACGAGTAAAGGCGTTAATAACTCACCCCCCGCTTGCACTGCGGCATCAACCGCAGAAGCACCCTCTTCTCGTTTTACCAATATAGATTCAACGATCACAATCGCATTGTCCACAAGCAAGCCAAGTGCAATGATCAAAGCAGCCAAAGAGACTTGGTTTATGGTGATTGAGAAAACCTGCATGAAGTAAAACGAAATCATGATGGCTAAAGGAATAAGACTTGCTACCACAAAGCCTGTCCTCATACCCAAAAAGAACAGCATCACAGCAACAACAATCAATACAGACTGAGATAGGCTGGATACAAAGTTACCAACCCCCTCTTTGACTAGATCGGCTTGAAACCAAATCTTATCGAGTTTTATGCCCCATGGATAGCCAGCTTCTAGCACTGGAACCATATCGTCTAAGCGCTTACCCAGCTTAAGAATGTCGCCACCCTCTCGCATAGATACCGCTATTGCCAACCCGGGCTTACCGTTCACTCTAGTTAGCTTTGTTGTTGGGTCGTCGTAAGCTTGGTAAACATTGGCTATGTCCGCTAGATAGACTAAACCAACATTGGGAATGGGAACTACGGTACGTTTAATATCCTCAATGGTTTCAAAGTTACCGCTAGGCTCAAGTGTAAGTCGTTCGGTGCCACTTAAGATATTCCCGCCTGCCGAGACAATATTGATCTTGCTCAGGATTCCGGCTAATTGCTGCGGGGAGATCCCCAACTCAGTCAGCGTAGCGCTTTTGTAATCAATAAAGACGACTTGCTTTTGTTCGCCATGGATCCGTACTTTGGCGACATCAGAGTCCTTGAGTAACTCGTCGCGTATTTCTTCGGCTATATCAGCCAACTCTGCATAGCTATAACCTTCGCCGGTTAGGCTATAAACGCTGCCAAAAATATCGCCGAATTGATCGTTAACTCGAGGTTTTTGGACTCCTACAGGAAGTTTCGATTCAATATCCTCGATCTTGCGTCGCAAATCGTCAAAAATCGGCTGCATTTCAACGTAACTTTCTTGAAAGTTAACCATGACGATGGACTGTCCAGGTAGCGATTCACTTGTAATAAAGTCGAGCTCAGGCATCTCCTGAACTTTTTCTTCGATACGCTTGGTCACCAGTTGTTCAACACGCGCAGGACTCGCACCATCAAAACGTGTTGAGACTACCGCAGTCCGAATCGTAAACCCAGGATCTTGTTGCTTGGGAATACTGACAAACGACTGCAAACCGAATAAGAACAGTATTCCTATAAGAGCCAGGACTGTGCGGTCATTTTTAAGGGAAAACTGCGTTAGATTCATAATGTTCTGATGCGCATATGCTTATGTTTAGCCTGCGTTTAACGCTCTGACCTTAAGGAAGTGCGACAGCTTGCTGGTCGCGCAAAAAAGATACGCCTGCAGTGACTACTCGCTCTCCCGAACTCAGACCGTCAATTATTTGAATGCCTGATGACGTCAAATCACCCGCGCTTACTTCCCGCAGTTCGACAACGCCTTGCGTTGGCTCAGTATCGTCAGGAACAACAACAAAAACGTACGTGCCATCAGTCCGCTTGATTAGCGACGACAATGGTATGAGCACATCTTTACTCGCCACATCGGGGTTCGCTACAGAAAACGACACAGCAACAGCCAAACCAGGACGTAACGCTGGATCTGACTCTTTAACGGCAACAGTGACAGGAAACGTCGAGCCTACGCCGCCGATACCATTACCAATCTCCACGATCTCACCGTCAAAGTCACGATTAGCCAACGCGTCAAACTGTAAACGCGCAGAGTTGCCTTTTTTAAGCCCCGTTACCGTGCTTTCCGGCACAGTTACCTCAACTTCAATATCATCACTGCAATTGACGCGTGCTACTTCAGACGATGAAGATACGTTTTCGTTTATTTCTACCGAAATAGAGTCAACACTGCAGTCAATATCGACTGACAGTCGAGTGTATGACAAATTGAGCTGAGCTAATTCCAAAGACTTTCCAGCAGACCTCTGTTGTGCCTCAGCCGACTCAGAAGCCGCACGTGCTGCGTCTAAATCACCCAGTGCTGCATTGTTGTTCGCGTATAAAGATCGAGTACGTTCATAGGCTGCTTTGGCATTACGCGATGCAGCACGAGATTGCGCGACGTTGGCTTGAGCTTGTTGTAATTGCAATTCGTAGGCCGAAGGATCTAGCTTAGCAATTACCGTGCCCGCGGCTATAGAGTCGCCCACTTGCACCGGAATATCCGCTACTGTGCCTGCCACCTTAAAGCTCAGGCGTGATTCTCGCGCAGACTGGGAAACGCCCGGAAACGTACTTCGTCGTGACTGGTCTGAATCACTAATCGTAACAAAACGTACAGGCCGCAGCCGGTCTTCAATGACAAGTTCATCACCCTCACACCCAACTAAATTGCTTAACAAACCTAGTACTAACAGAGCAGTAACACACCGCTTCGCAAGCGACCTCCTATTGATCGTGTTATTCATCTGCGTTTTCTAAACCTCTTCGTAGTGCATTTCGTTGTTGACGTGGCAAAGACTTATACCGTGCAAATTCTAGTTGGTACTCTTTTCGTAAGTTGTCGCGCTCTTCAGGTGCCAATAGAAACTCGTAGTCACCCATGGTCCGTTGCATTTCGACAGTCGCTCGTAAGAATGCAATATTCGCCTGTACTGCCCCTAAGTTTGCACTAACGCTCGCGTTTTGTGAGTCAAGCAGATCAACAATTGAAAGCACTCCTTGATTATAAGAGTCGGTAACTAAACTTAGGCTCTTACTAGCCGACGTTGCCGCAGTCTTAGTAAACTGCAAATTGAATAATGATGTCAGCAGATTATTCATTGATCTTCTCAAAGCTTGAGAAAGCTGGCGCTTTATCTGCGCTCTTTGATTCTCTAACTGCGCTAGCTCCAAGCGAGCAGTCTTCTGCTTTGATGAAAGCCCTCCACCTTGAAAAAACGGAATTCGCGCATTTAGCATCACCTGCCAGTCACGCCCTTCTTGTACTTGCGCATTGGCGCTATCGATATTGTCAGTAATTTGACCACTGAGGCCAATTTCAGGGATCCATCGCTGACGTTTTAGAGCGGTGAATTCACGACCCTTCGCCTCAATCAGATAGTCTAACTTTGCCAATTCTGGTGAGTTTTCAAACGCATCTAATTGTCCGATTTGATACAGATGCTCAAACGTATCAGCGTTGTCCATCAGTTGAAATATTTCATCAACCGAAAAGAGCAACAGTTGATCCATATCAACGTCTGCAACATCAATTGGCTTATGTATATCTCGGTCTAAAACACGATTAAGATTCTGCTGTGCTATGAGAACACTTGAATAAGCCCTAAAAACGGCTGAGCGCGTGTTCGCTACCTGTGCTTCCCAACGATACTGGTCTGCTGATGAGGTCGCTCCAAGGCCAACTCTGTCAATTGCAAGCTCCAGGTTACGCTCAGAAAAGGCCAAGTTCTCTTGATTAATAGCGGCCTCCGCCCTTGCCTGTAAAACATCGGCCATTGCCAACACCGCTTCGCGAATAACGTCTAGCTGCACTTGTCGATATTCATCATCGCTTGCTGAGGCGAGTAAGGACTGAATTTTTGCGTTCGCGAAACGACTCTCCGAGTAGATTGTTTGCGAAAGACTTAGTGCCACATCAGTTGAGCTCGCTGCCGCGAACCCCGATTGCACTAATGCAGAGTCGTCTCTTCGCTCAATCCGGTTCGCGTCTAGCACCAATTGCGGTAGCAAAGCGCTGCGCGCGACTGAGCGTTGTTCATACTGAATCTGCTGCGCGATCCTCTGTCCCTTGATTTGTAAGCTGTTCTGGAGCACCTCAGCAACAACTGAGTCCAGTGTGTAGCGGCGCGCATCTAAGCCTTCACCAAAACCCACCACTTCTGCATTAATCAGCGTCTTAAAATTAATTGAAACCCCAATCTCTTCAGCGGTTTTTTGGTTTATTTGAATTTTAGGTTTCGATTCAACCATAACCGGTTGTGCGTTCGCGTTCTCTCCCAACAAGACAGCTTGTATGTTTAAGGCATTGCGGCGCGCGGCTAACTGATAAACCGAATCATTCATAGCTGTCGCTAACACACCACGCTCAACCAAACCTTTACCTAAATAACTAAACGTTGGCATTTTGCGTTCTTTTAAATCATTAATAAGCTCCTGCATCCGCTCCGTCGACATTCTCGGTAGTAAGCCGATAATCGCAGCTTCTGCAGACTCTGGAACAAGCTTAATCAGGGGTTCATCTGATCCGTCATGCGGGACGATATCTATAAAAACGCCGTTGTAGGTTTGTAGGTATTGCTCTCGTAACTGATCGGGTAACGAATCGATAACAGTTTCGTCTGCCAGAATCGCGATACTCGTAAAATCAACGACATCGCGCAAAATATCGATGGAATCCAAAAATTGAGTACTATAGGTTAAATAATTCAGGTTCTTTTTACCCGACACACCATCTTTTAACGGAGCGCCGATAATCTCACTTTCTATTACGAACGGTAAAAAGGTCGGTATATCGAAGGAGTTTCTTTGTATTGCGCGTTGATTCGCCGCGAAGCCGAGTACCAGTAAAGCATCAACATCCCCATCTGCATAGATTTCATCGATAACGGCGTTGACCTCTTCTGCACTCCAACCCGCTCTATACTCAACCACCTCAAGTTTAAAGTCCGACCCAAGTAACGCTCTAAGCTCTTCGACATAAAGAGCGTCTAAGGGCTCGGTAAAATACTCGTCTAAGTGCTTTAAAACTGCGATCGTTATTAGTGGCTTACTCTGTGCCATTGCAGCCTGGTTGGCGACTACTATCCAAGATGCAACGGCTATTAATATAAACAGCGAAAATTTAATTCTCATCCAACACCTAACTTGACGTTAGGGCGTCGAGCGCCGCAGTATCTAAGCGTGACTTATCAACTTTCAGGTAAGCCACCGACTCACCCTTAAAAACAATAACTTCTTCAACACCTTCGATATCACGAAAAGCTTCACGACAGACGTCGCGAATAGCGGGATTAATCTTAACCGTAAGGCTGTCTAGTAGACGGAATGGATCGGACTTGTATGCAAACCACGCCCACCAAACCAGAACTAAACCAAGCAGAACAAATGTAGCGGTGACGCCAAACTGCCCATACAGTAGACCGCCGAAAAACCCACCAAAGAACACGCCCGTAAATTGGAATGTGTTGTATACGCCCATTGCCGAGCCTTTACCTGCAGCAGGGGCAAGACGTGAAACCAAAGAAGGCAGTAGCGCTTCTAAAGTATTAAAACCCCAAAAGAAGAAGAACAACGCGACTGTTACCAATAGCGAGTTAACTGGACGAATCACTAACAAGACTTGCGCCAATACCAGCAAACAAATAGATGCAAAGAACACCCATTTATTGCGCGTTGGCGAACTTGCAGTGATGACCATTAGAGCCATAAAAGGAATTGAGCCAAGCAGAGCGGGTAAATAAATTTTCCAGTGTTCACTTGTGTCTAAATCTAGGCCTTCAAGTAATACGATCGGCACAATCACAAACGAGGCCGTTAAGGTGAAGTGCAATAAAAATATCCCTATATCAAGCTTAAGCAAGCTCTGATCTTTTAGTAGCGACCACATTTGCGCAGGAACTGGCCGTACATCCATATTGCGTGTTGGTACGGGGGTGGGCACTACTCGCCAAATCAATATAAGTGCAAGGACGGCGAACACCGCCGTCATGATAAACAAGCCTCTAACGCCAATCCAAAACTCTAAAATTGGTGCGCTCATCAACGCCAACAAAAAAGCTGCCCCGATAGACATGCCAATAATAGCCATAGCCTTAGAACGCTGGCTCTCGCGAGTTAGATCACTCGTTAACGCCAGAACCACGGCTGCAATTGCGCCCATTCCCTGTACGGCGCGGCCCAAGATGACACCTTCGATTGTCGAAGATGCGGCTGCGATTAAACTACCGATCACAAACAACAAAAGCCCTACCGTAATCATCTCTTTACGGCCATACTTATCCGACAAAAAACCGAATGGGAGCTGGAAAATTGCCTGGGTCATGCCATAGACACCCAAAGCTATACCCATGAGCATAGGGGTGGCGCCTTGTAATTGCTCTGCGTGAATAACCAGTACTGGCAACAATAGAAACAAGCCATACATCCGTAAACCGTAAACACTGGCTAGGGCTGCGACGGACCTCTTTTCTAGAGCATTAAATGATTGTGACACTGATGACTACCTGAAATTTGCTACTAAGTTGTTTGAAGAGAATGATTTAGACGATTATTCAGTTTATTCCAGCATAAAACGCCAATGAATTTCAACTGAGCTAAAAATTTGATTTCGCTTTGACCAGCGTACACGTATATTAACAGGTTGTTCTATGTGGACATAAGAGAAAGTTGTTTGCGTCTCCTTATTCTGCACATCACTTATTGAATACTTTGGTGCTTAACCGCTACTTTAAGCAAAACAATGCCTTTTTGTGCATTAAAGCCAACCATTCATGCGATGAAACCTAACGTTTAAGCATAGTGTTTAAACGTACAGTCGAAGCCTACTTATTGTGTTAGATACGATTACCATTCGCGGTGCACGCACCCATAACCTCAAAGGCATTGATCTAGACTTGCCACGTGACAAACTAATTGTCATTACCGGTCTTTCTGGTTCTGGGAAATCATCCCTTGCCTTTGACACCATCTATGCTGAAGGACAACGACGTTATGTCGAATCATTGTCGGCTTACGCTCGGCAGTTTCTGTCATTGATGGAAAAACCCGACGTAGATGTTATTGAGGGCCTTTCACCGGCCATTTCGATTGAACAGAAAGCCACATCACATAATCCTCGATCAACCGTGGGGACCGTTACCGAGATATATGACTACATGCGTTTGTTGTACGCACGAGTTGGTGACCCTCGCTGCCCTGAACATGGCGTAACTCTTGAAGCGCAAACGGTAAGCCAAATGGTCGACCAGACCATGGCTCTTCCTGATGGCAGCAAGATTCTATTAATGGCGCCGGTCGTGAAAAACCGCAAAGGTGAACACGCCAACCTGCTCGCGGGCTTGCATGCTCAAGGTTATATAAGAGCACGGGTCGATGGTCAGGTTATCGACCTGTCCGAACCCCCTGCCCTCAAAAAGAATTTTAAGCACGATATCGATGTGATCGTTGATCGCCTGGTTATTAAAGAAGGCAATGAACAACGCATGGCCGAGTCGTTTGAAACAGCGCTTGAGTTAGCCGAAGGCGTGGCCGAAGTTATGCTGTTGGCCGAGGACGGCGAAAGCGACGCACCGAACCTGGTTTTCTCTTCTCGTTATGCCTGTAATCATTGTGGTTATAGTCTGAGTGAGCTTGAGCCTCGACTATTCTCGTTCAACAACCCCGTGGGTGCCTGTACCTCGTGCGATGGCTTAGGTCATAAGCAATACTTTGATCCCAAGCAGATCATCTTTAATGATGAATTGAGTTTATCGGCTGGCGCTATTAAAGGCTGGGATCGCCGCAGTCTATTTTATTTTCGTATGCTGCAAAATGTAGCTGAGCACTACGGTTTTAGTGTTGATGAGCCGCTCAACACCCTTAGCGACGAACAACGAGAGAAACTCTTGTTCGGCAGCGGCCAAGAAACAATCGAGTTCAATTACCTGCGTCATCAAGGCAAGGGCGTAATAAGGCATCACAGTTGGGAAGGCATTATTCCCAATATGGAAAGGCGCTATAGAGAAACCGAGTCGAACACAATGCGCGAAGAGTTAGCTAAATTTATTAACTCGCAAACCTGTCCTGAATGTACTGGCACACGCTTAAGGCTGGAAGCACGTAACGTATTTATAGCGGATCAATCAATCGACAAAGTTGTGCATCATTCGATTGGTGAAGCTCTGGAGTTTTTCGAGACGCTAAAGTTAACCGGCAATCGTGCACAAATCGCTGAAAAAATTGTTAAGGAAATACGTGATCGACTCGGCTTTTTGGTTAATGTTGGTCTTAATTACTTAAGCATGGACCGATCCTCAGAAACACTCTCAGGCGGCGAAGCGCAGAGAATACGTTTGGCTTCGCAAATTGGCTCAGGTCTAGTCGGCGTTATGTACGTGCTTGACGAACCCTCGATTGGCTTGCATCAACGCGACAACGACCGACTCATCAGTACGCTTACCCGTTTACGCGATTTAGGCAATACCGTTATTGTGGTTGAGCACGACGAAGATTCTATGCAGCACGCAGACTATATTGTGGATATTGGTCCTGGTGCGGGTATCCATGGTGGTCAAATTGTCGCCCAAGGTACTATAGACGACATTAAGGCCAACCCTGATTCGCTCACAGGGCGTTTTCTTTCTGGCAAGGAATTCATTGCGCTGCCTACAGTACGGCGAAAGCCTAAGGCCAAAAAATCAATTCGTATCGAGGGTGCCAGAGGCAACAACCTGAAGGATGTTAATGTCGATATTCCACTGGGCTTGCTCACGTGTGTCACCGGAGTGTCAGGTTCGGGTAAATCTACTTTAATTAACGGAACCTTGTACCCTGCGGCCGCGCAGAAGATTAATAAAAGTCGTTTGGAATGTGCTCCACACGACCAAATCAGTGGTCTTGAACAAGTTGACAAGATCGTTGATATCAATCAAAGCCCTATAGGGCGAACTCCTCGCTCGAATCCAGCCACCTATACTCAGCTGTTTACGCCCATTCGTGAGCTCTTTTCGAATACACCAGAAGCTCGCGCTCGTGGCTATAAACCTGGACGTTTCTCGTTTAACGTAAAAGGTGGCCGATGTGAGGCGTGCCAAGGCGATGGCTTAATCAAGGTCGAAATGCATTTCTTGCCGGACATCTATGTAGCTTGCGATGTGTGTAAAAGCGCACGATATAACCGTGAAACGCTGGATATTCGCTACAAAGGTAAAAACATACACGACGTGCTTGATATGACGATTGAGGACGCTGTGATGTTCTTTAGCGCGGTTCCTAATATTCACAAAAAGTTAACGACTTTAATGTCGGTTGGACTGGGGTATATAAAGTTGGGTCAGAGCGCAATTACTTTATCTGGCGGCGAAGCACAACGAATTAAGTTGGCGCGAGAACTGTCAAAAAGAGACACAGGCCAAACACTTTATATATTAGATGAGCCTACAACCGGTTTACATTTTCACGATATCCGCCAGCTGTTGGATGTTCTAAACACGTTGCGCGATGCAGGTAACACTGTTGTCGTCATCGAACACAATCTAGACGTCATTAAAACGGCTGACTGGATAATCGATTTAGGCCCCGAAGGAGGCCGTGGCGGTGGCGAAGTTATTGCCGAAGGTTCTCCAGAACATGTCGCAACGGTTAAAGGATCGTTTACCGGTCACTACCTTGCGCCTTTTTTAGTTCCGAAAGTGAGTCAAAAGGCCTCTTAAACAAAACGTATTCATAGCTACCCATACATTCATTCAGTTTTTTAGACCAATTAATTATTATGTTAATCGTACTTTCTCCCGCAAAAACACTCGATTTTGAAACCCCGTCGACTGTAAAGCAGCATACCCAACCGGATTTGCTTGATTCAAGCGAGGCCTTAGTTGATGTGTTAAATACTAAGTCACCGCACGACTTACAGCAGTTGATGGGCATTAGCGACAAGTTAGCCGAACTCAATGTAGACAGATTTCACCAATGGAACAGACCGTTCACGTCTGACAACGCAAAGTCAGCTCTGCTCGCGTTCAAAGGAGATGTGTACGTTGGTCTAGAGGCAGAATCATTTTCAGCCGCTGACTTTAAATATGCGCAACAACATTTGAGAATTCTTTCGGGGTTGTACGGAGTCCTTCGACCATTAGATCTAATTCAACCTTACCGCTTAGAGATGGGCGTTCGGCTTGAAAACCCGAATGGAAGCAACCTATATCAATTCTGGGGCGATACCATTACGGACAACTTAAACGCTTCGTTAGCTAAAAGTGGCTCTCCAGTATTGCTCAACCTAGCATCAAATGAATATTTTAAAGCTGTGAAGAAAAAAACTCTAAACGGACAAATTGTTAGCCCTGCGTTTAAAGACTGGAAAAATGGTCAGTACAAGATTATCAGCTTCTTCGCCAAGAAAGCGCGCGGGCTGATGGCGGCGTGGGTAATAAAAGAACGGATTAATGATCTTGATTCTCTAAAAGCGTTTGCCATTGATGGTTACAGCTATAACCCTGAACTGTCAGATGAGTTCACACCGGTATTCACGCGCAAACAAGCCTAGACTAGGTGCTTAGGGGTTGCTGAACGGGTAGCTTAGGGATTGATTCGGCGGCTAATTACTATAAATAGCAACCGACTTGAAATCCGCAGACTCATTTAAATCAGGCAAAGTAGACGCTTGGCGATTATCTATTATCGACAAACCTTCAAGTGCTTGTCCCTTAAGCCGAGAATCCGCCACGATAACCTGTTTAAAATCACGTAAAAACACTTTAAGGAAACTAAGGTTGTCTCTATCGTAAAATACGTCAGCGACCAAAATCAGGGTATCGCCTGATTTAAGCATATGCTCGGGCAGTCGATCGTAGCTATCCACAAAACTGCACTTTTGAAAGTCTAGATCGTTGAGCTGTATATTTCGTTTGGTGATTTCCAAGGCAATAGGATCGGAATCACAAAAACAAACATGTCGTGCACCAGACTTGATCGCGGCTATGCCAGCCACACCTGAACCACAGCCAAAGTCGACCAACACTCTATTTGCAACGATCGATGGTTGTTGAGCAAAGGTTTGTGCCAACACCCATCCGCTAGCCCAGCAAAACGCCCAATAAGGTGGATCATCCATAAGGCCCTCAACCTGCTCAGGGGTTAACTGATCCTGAGGGTAATCCTCATTAATCAACCACAAACTCAATCCATTAGTATGCTCTAGGCTTGTAGTGACGAGCAAAGCGTCGGGGATACGCTCTCTTAACGCATCAGCCGTAATATTGGCATTATTAGTAGAAGGCTCGCAGTCATCCATTATGGTTCGACCACTCTCAAATCAGACGGATTAAATTAGGGGAAATGGTCATACTGTTTTGGCGACAATGAAAAGCGATTGCAACTTACTGACTAGATTTAGATTCTAGTGCGAGTTCATTCAAACTTAACACCAGTTGGTCGCGGCGTTGCTCGCTTAAAGCCGCACTCATACTCTTAGAAATTCGATGCGCTAACGTTAGCATTTGCTGTGTCTTAGGGCCCTCCAACTCACATTCCTTAATTGAGCGTTCGAGTAGGTATAACCATCGTGTGAAATGGCCAGGCTTCAACGGAACTTGTTTGTGTACTCCTAAATGTGCCGCGAATATACCGCCATCGTACTGCTTGGTAGCAAACAATAAGTCATGCCAAAAATCTACAACCTTAGGTAGGTGTGCGTCGAGGTCGATTTTGGCAACGTCCACAAAAAGATAGCCAATGATGGAATCAGCCAGAACTAGTCGATAGAAATGACGCAAAAGCGCTTCTAACTCAGCGTGGTTATTTAAATCTCGTTGCATAAACTTAAGTATAATCTCCGATCGCAAGAAAATTGGTTTTTATTCTGCGTTTAAATCCAGCAACAACGACCTTAACGCAGAAGAGCGCGAACACGAGCACCAGCATTTAGAAAAGTTTTGGCATAGCAATTGACCTAAAACTCATTTGCTAGAGCATGCCTCCTAATGCACAGTACGGGCTTTGTTTGGCGCAAGCATCACTCAACGCGCTATTAATTAGCCATCGCCTGATGTTCCAAGCTATATAACTAGGACATCAAAATAGGTTACGCTATTAGATATAAGTAGATAGTAAGTACACCCAAATAATAAAAGATACATTCACACAGAGCTAATCATCCTATGAGCAATGACCTACGCGACGCCGCCCTGCACTACCACCGCAGCCCTCAAGCCGGAAAAATACGCATTCAAGCAACCAAGCCCTTGTCAAACCAGCGCGACTTAGCATTAGCTTACTCTCCTGGAGTAGCTGAACCCTGCCTAGAGATTGAGAAAGACCCTCTCACCGCCGCAATCTATACCTCTAAGAGCAACTTAGTGGGCGTGGTGACTAACGGTACGGCTGTACTTGGCCTAGGCAACATTGGTGCCTTAGCATCCAAGCCCGTAATGGAAGGCAAAGCGATTCTATTTAAAAACTTCGCCGATGTAGATGCTTATGACATCGAGGTTGACGAAACTGATGTAGATGCGTTTTGTGACGTGGTTGCAAAACTTGAACCTACTTTCGGCGGTATCAACTTAGAAGACATTAAAGCGCCTGAATGCTTTGAAATCGAAGCTAAGCTTCGTAAGCGCATGAACATTCCTGTGTTTCACGATGATCAGCATGGCACCGCCATTGTTTCGGCTGCAGCTGTTATTAACGGCCTTAGAGTCGTCGAAAAAAACATTGGCGACATTAATCTAGTTGTATCTGGAGCTGGCGCCGCTGCCATGGCCTGTACTGACCTATTAATTGAGCTTGGAGTAGATCCAAAGCGCGTTTTGATGCTCGATAGCCGTGGCGTTATTCATTCAGAACGCGATGGAGTTAGTCCGGTTAAACGAAAGTTCGCTGCCGTAACTGACGCTCGAACCTTAGAAGACGCCATGCACGGTTGCGACATTTTCTTGGGCGTATCTCAACCTAATTTGGTTAGCGTGCCTATGTTGATGAATATGGCTGAGAAACCGCTTATCTTAGCGATGGCCAATCCAACTCCTGAAGTGAAACCCGAATTGGTGCAGGAACATCGTCCAGATGCCATTATGGCAACGGGGCGTTCAGACTACCCGAACCAGGTTAACAACGTATTGTGCTTTCCATTTTTGTTTCGTGGCGCTCTAGATGTGGGTGCGACAACCATCACACCAGAAATGAAAGCGGCTTGTGTTTATGCTTTGGCCGACTTAGCGCACTCCGAGAGTTCAGAAGTCGTTGCGAACTATTACCAAAACGAATCACTTCGTTTTGGTGCTGATTACATACTGCCAAAACCATTCGATCCAAGATTGATTACGAGTATTGCTCCAGCAGTGGCTCAGGCCGCTATTGACAGCGGAGTTGCAACACGACCGTTTAAGAGCCTTAAAGAGTATACAAAGAGCCTAGAGCCATTGGTTTACCGTACGGGTAACGTTATGCGGCCTATCTTTGAGATGGCTCAGTTACGTGAGACTCGGGTGGTGTATACCGATGGTGAGAACGATCGAGTTCTTAGAGCGATACAAGATGTTGTTGACCAAGGTTATGCGCGCCCTATTCTACTTGGCCAGCGAAAAGTCATCTTGGAGCAAAGTAAACAACTGAGCTTACGCTTAAAAATTGATCAAGATTTTGATGTAATTGAATGCGAAAGCAAAGATCTTGACGTCCGACTTAAAATAGCCAAAAGTCTATTGGATGATAAAAAAGCTGATGGCATTTTAACCGGTCCAAACGCCAAACTACACGAGCAGATTTCATTAATCGAAGAGCAAATTGGCCTTAAACCTAACTGTAATCAAATGGCTGTCATGCATTTATTGCTGTTAGACAAAGGGTCCTACTTTATAGCTGACACCAGTGTTCATGAAGTACCTACTGCAGAGGAATTGGCCAATATAACGATTATGGCGGCCAACGAGATTTTGCGTTTCGGGATGGAACCCCGTGCAGCGCTTTTATCTCACTCTAGTTTTGGCAGTCATCCGACTGAATCTTCTCTCAAAATGGCTAAAACCAAGAAGCTTCTCACTGAACTATCACCGACTCTTGAGGTTGACGGCGAGATGAAAGGCGGTACAGCGCTTAATGCCATTACTCGCGACAAATCCGGCAAAAGTACTTTAACGGGTAACGCTAACTTGCTCATCATGCCAAACCTTGATGCGGCGAACATCACTTACACCGTCTTAAAGGCACTTGCTAATGGCATTTCCGTAGGTCCGATTGTTTTAGGTGCTAGAGCTCCGATTCATGCAATAACCAAGACAACAAGCCCCAGAGGAATCGTAAACCTCACCAGCCTAGTAGCGGCAAGTGTCGAGAAAAGCTCGTAATAGCGAGCCTTGGAAGCGTTTTCTTGTATTTAGGACGACGCTTTTATTTACATCACTCAAATTTATGGGTATCATCAGTTTGCTAAATAATGGTAGTTAACTTACAAATCTTCAATTTATGAGCCAAGATCTAAATACACCACAATCCGACATCGATCCAATTGAAACTCAGGAATGGATAGACGCTATTCAGAGCGTTATCGATGCTGACGGATCTGACCGAGCCCGCTTTATATTACGCGAACTAACTGATGCCGCTCGCGAAGCAGGCACTGTTCTTCCATATGGCTTAAATACGCCGTATGTAAACAGTATTCCTGTATCTCAACAAACAGCTCTTATTGGAGATCGACAGATCGAATTTAAGATTCGTTCTCTGATTCGCTGGAATGCCGCTGTGATGGTAATGCGAGCGAATAAAGTGAGCACCGAATATGGCGGCCATATCGCTAGTTTTGCCTCGGCAGCAGTACTTTATGAAATTGGGTTCAACCATTTCTGGCGTGCACGCAGTAAAGATCATGGCGGCGACATGATCTACTACCAAGGCCATTCGGCTCCTGGTATGTATGCACGTGCCTTTTTAGAAGGCCGGTTGAGCACAGAGCAACTCGATAATTTCCGCCAGGAAGTCGGTGGTAATGGTTTATCTTCGTACCCGCATCCTTGGTTAATGCCCGACTTTTGGCAGTTCCCCACTGTTTCCATGGGGCTAGGGCCAATTATGTCGATATACCAAGCGCGCTTTCAAAAATATTTGGAAAGCCGTGAACTTATCCCCGCAGAGAACCGCAAGGTATGGGCGTTTCTTGGTGATGGCGAGATGGACGAGCCAGAATCGCGTGGAGCCCTAGGGTTAGCTGGTAGAGACAAACTCGATAACTTGATTTTTGTTATCAACTGTAATCTGCAACGCTTAGATGGGCCCGTTCGTGGCAATGGGAAAATCATTCAAGAGCTCGAATCTGAGTTTCGTGGAGCGGGTTGGAACGTTATTAAGGTCATCTGGGGTTCTCAATGGGACCTCTTGTTAGAAAAAGATCATGACGGCATTTTGCAAAAACGCATGCAAGAGTGTGTCGATGGTGAGTATCAAGCATTTAAAGCAAAAGGCGGCGCGTACACTCGCGAACACTTTTGGAACTCACCCGAACTAAAAGCTATGGTCGCCCACATGAGCGACGAAGACATAGACCTAATGCAACGCGGTGGCCACGACACCGATAAGGTTTATGCTGCTTACCGATCTGCTATTAAACATACTGGCCAGCCTACTGTGATCCTCGCTAAGACAGTTAAAGGTTTAGGTATGGGTGGGTCTGGTCAAGGTCAGAACACATCTCATCAACAAAAGAAAATGGACATCGACTCTCTGCGTACTTTCAGAGAACGATTCAAAATCCCTGTTAGTGACGCTCAATTGGAATCTTTGGATTACATTAAGCCCGATGAAAACTCGCCTGAAATCAGATACTTACATTCGCGGCGTCAACATTTAGGCGGTTATCTGCCTGCTCGCTCTCGTGGCTCTAGCAAGTTAGATATTCCAGGCTTAGATAAGTTCAGTAAGCTCTTGGAATCGACGGGCGATCGTGAGATTTCAACCACAATGGCGTTCGTACGTATCTTGTCGACATTGATTCGAGAGAAGTCGATTAAAGATCGAATTGTGCCAATCGTCCCTGACGAAGCGAGAACCTTTGGCATGGAAGGATTGTTCCGACAGCTGGGTATTTTTGCCCGTGAAGGCCAAAAATACCAACCTGAGGACTCCGATTCGCTCATGTACTACCGCGAGGATATTAAGGGTCAGGTTCTTCAAGAAGGAATCAACGAAGCTGGCGCGATGTCTTCATGGATTGCGGCTTCGACATCCTACTCTACCAATGAACTGGCAATGATTCCGTTCTACATTTACTACTCAATGTTCGGGTTCCAACGTATTGGAGACCTTGCTTGGGCTGCAGGTGATATGCAGGCACGTGGCTTTTTGGTAGGCGGTACAGCAGGTCGAACCACATTGGCTGGCGAAGGACTGCAACACCAAGATGGGCATTCTCATTTACACGCTTCGATGATTCCAAACTGTGTGTCTTATGACCCTACGTTTGCCTACGAATTAGCGGTAATCATTCAGGATGGCTTACGCCGTATGTATCAAGAAGAAGAAAACATCTTCTACTACATTACAGTAATGAACGAAAACTATGCTCACCCAGAAATGCCTAAGGGTGCTGAAAAAGGTATTCTTAAAGGACTCTATTTGTTTAATAAGAGCGCTAAAGACGACGGCAAGACCCCAACGGTTCAGCTTATGGGCTCAGGTACAATCTTAAATGAGTGTATCCAAGCCGCGCAAATTCTTGAATCTGAATTTGGCGTTGCCGCCAACATTTGGAGTGCCACAAGCTTTAATGAACTGCGACGCGATGGTCTAGATGTATCACGTTGGAATATGCTGAATCCTAAGAGCAAGCCACGTACTTCATATGTTGAGCAATGCCTGCAGGATCATAACGGACCAGTCATAGCGGCAACCGACTATATGAAGATATATGCGGACTCAATTCGCGAATATGTACCATCACGTTATGTGGTTCTGGGTACTGATGGATTTGGTCGAAGTGACGATCGGATGCAGCTTAGAACACACTTTGAAGTAAACCAGCATTACATTGTTGTAGCGGCACTGTACGCCCTTGTAGATGATGGAAGCTTGGATGCAGAGACTGTCAAAAAGGCCATAAAGATGTTTAATATCGATATTAAAAAACCAATTCCAGATCGTCTGTAAAACAATCCAAGAACAAGGCAATTGAAGAACCGACGTTTAGTAACCAAATTTTCAAGACCCAAACGACTATAAAACGCATATCAAATGATTAAGTATTTAGAGTTAACAGCACCCGACTCAATGCAGTTGCGTGGAGCGAAAATCATTAAGACCGAAGTTGCTGAAGGCGATTCGGTTAAACAAGGCGACCCATTATTCACTATTTCGAATAATGGCAAAGAAGAAGCCCTGCCCGCTGCTATGGATGGGCGAGTTGTGGAGCTTATTGCCAAAGATGGTGATGGGGTAAGTCTATTAACGCCGCTCGTATTATTTGAAACTAACGTTGAAGATCCACCCAATAAGACCACTAGTACAGTCGTCGATGAGACTCCCTCGCGTGACAAAAACTTAGTAACGGTCAAAGTTCCTGATATCGGTGGAGACACGGCCAAGGTTGTAGAAATACTAGTTAAACCAGGCGACCACATTAGTGTAGACGACGCTATAGTCACTTTAGAAAGCGATAAAGCCAGCATGGAAGTCCCCAGTACTGCCGTGGGCACTGTACAAACCATTATCATTGCTCTTGACGCTGAAGTTGGCCAAGGCGATGCTTTAATCGAAATTCTTAGAGACGCCGCGGGAGGCGCAGTAGTTACTGATGCTCAACCCAGCACACCAGCGGAAACTAAAACACCACCGCCTGCGAAGCCCCAGAGTCAAGAAACTTCACAAGCCACCACTACTCCTGTTGAGAAGCCAGCCTCGACTAGCGCAAACATCGAAGTTGCGATTCCAGATATAGGTGGAGATTCTGCAAAGGTCGTAGAGATTTTAGTAAGTGTCGGTGACACAGTAGATGTTGACGACGCTCTTGTTACCTTAGAAAGCGACAAAGCAAGCATGGAAGTGCCGAGCTCTGCGGCTGGTGAAGTTGTCGATATTAAGGTTAAGTTAGAAGATGATGTCAGCGAAGGAGTCGTGGTTGTAGTGCTCAAGGCTAGCGGATCTAGTACTGCGACTGACAGTGCTACTAGCAAGGCTTCAAGTGAAGCGAATAGTGCACTGGTTGCACCGGCTGAACCTTCAAGTGTCGAGACTAAATCTGCAGAAATCAAGCCAGCCGAAGCGACCGTCGTTAGCAGTAGTGCAGAGTCACAATCGAAATCGCATGCCTCCCCCAGCATTCGCCGTTTTGCACGTGAACTAGGCGCTAACCTAGGGCAGATCACGGGCAGTGGTCGTAAGGGCCGTGTAACAAAAGACGATGTCAAGGGATGGGTTAAACAACGCCTTCAATCCAACACATCTGGCAGCCAGGCAGGTCAATCAACTCCGCAGAACGGCGGCAGTGGAATACCCGCGGTTAAAATCCCGGATTTTAGTAAGTTTGGCGAGACCAAACGTGAGCCTTTAGGTCGTATCAAACAGTTAACCGCCCAAAACCTGCATCGATCTTGGTTAAATGTACCTCACGTAACGCATAACGATGAAGCCAATGTGGAAGATTTAGAATCATTCCGTAAACAGATGAACGAGGAATATGCGAAAGCCAATAAAGGCGTCAAGCTTTCGCCTCTCGCGTTTATTGTTAAGGCAGTAGTCAACGCTATGCAGAAATACCCTCAATTCAATAGTTCGTTGTCCGAAGATGGCACCGAATTGATCATGAAGCAGTATTACAACATTGGCATAGCCGTAGACACCCCAGAAGGCTTGGTCGTTCCGGTAATCCGCTCGGCCGACACCAAATCTGTTGCCGACATTGCTCAGGAAATGGGCGAACTCGCTGGTAAAGCTCGTGACAAAAAATTGTCTATGACTGATATGAGTGGCGCCTGTTTTACCATATCTAGCTTAGGTGGTATCGGTGGTACGGGCTTTACTCCAATCGTGAATGCGCCAGAAGTTGCTATTTTGGGAGTATCGAGAACCAAGATACAACCTCACTGGGACGGTAAAGAGTTTGTACCAGCACCGTTCTTACCGTTGAGCTTGTCTTACGATCACCGAGTAATCGATGGTGCCGAGGCAGCTCGCTTCACACGCCAAATTGCGTCTGTTCTAGAAGATGTTAGGCGCTTAACCGTATACGTATAGACCGTAGTCAGTTGTAAATTAGTGATGGCAGTAAAACAACCTGTAACAAGATAACCAGCATCAAGGAGTGTCGCGTGGCGAAAGTCTCTGTAGTAATTCCCGATTTAGGTGGCGCTTCTGACGTCGAAGTGATCGAAATTTTGGTCGCAGTGGGCGATGTCGTTGGCGAGAACGACTCCATACTCGTTCTTGAGAGCGACAAAGCATCAATGGATGTCCCAGCCGGACAAAGCGGCACTATCAGCGAGATCAAGGTTAGCCTTGGTGACGCTGTAAATGAGGGCGATGAGGTTATGACCTTGGAAGGCGGCGCTGCTCAAGGCGACCTTTTATCACCACAGAGTTCAGGTAACAATGAACCTGTCTCAGCCCTGAGTTCTGAAAAACCTAGTGAAAACGCGAAAAATGACGACGGGAAAACGACTCCTGCGCCAACCCCAGCTAAAAATGATACGTCGGCAAAGGATATCCCTGCGGGTGGAAAGCGCATTGTCGTAATTGGTGCGGGGCCAGGAGGCTACACTGCTGCGTTTAGAGCGGCGGATCTTGGGCTAGATGTAACATTGGTTGAACGATACCCGTCACTTGGCGGTGTTTGTCTCAACGTGGGTTGCATACCGTCGAAAGCCCTACTCCATTCCGCTGCGGTGATATCTCAAGCAAGAGAAATGGCAGCGCACGGTGTAACCTTTGGCAAGCCAACCATCGATGTCGACAAATTACGTGGATTTAAAGAGTCTGTTATTTCAAAACTTACTGGTGGCCTGTCTGGAATGGCTAAATCGCGCAAAGTGACGGTCGTACATGGTAAAGCCGCGTTTGCTGGTGCAAACACCCTAACGGTTAACACAGCCGATGGCGATCAAGCCATTGAGTTTGATCAAGCCATCATTGCGGCGGGATCACGGGTAACAGTGTTACCTACTTTTGCCATTGATGACGACCGAATAATTGATTCGACTGGTGCGCTTGAGCTAAAAGACATACCTAAGTCGATGCTAATCGTGGGCGGCGGAATCATCGGCCTTGAGATGGCAACTGTTTATAGCGAGCTCGGTTGCGAAGTCAGCATTGTTGAATTTATGCCCGACATTATCACGGGTGCAGACAAAGACTTAGTTGCGCCACTGCGCAAGCGAATGAACACCTTGCTAAAAGAAATCATGACCAACACCAAGGTCACTGAGCTCAAGCCGCTTAAAAATGGCATTGAAGTTCATTTCGAAAACGCCAAAGATGGCGGTGCCCTGCCGGCACAAACCTATGACAAGGTTTTGATCGCAACCGGTCGCCAACCTAACGGCGACTTAATCAACGCGCAAGCCGCTGGCGTTAATGTGGACGAACGCGGATTTATTGCCGTAGACAAACAAATGCGCACAAACGTTTCCCACATATTTGCAATAGGGGATATTGTTGGACAGCCAATGCTTGCTCACAAAGCGACCCACGAAGCGAAAGTCGCTGCTGAGGTTTGTGCAGGTCATAAGAGTGCGTTCGAAGCGAATGTGATCCCGTCGGTTGCTTATACAGATCCTGAGCTTGCTTGGGTAGGCTTGACCGAAATAGAAGCCAAGAAACAAGGCATTGAATACGACAAAGCCGTATTTCCATGGGCGGCTTCGGGTAGAGCTATAGGTAACGATCGAACCGAAGGAAAAACAAAACTATTAGTAGACCCAAAAACCGAGCGTATTTTAGGCGGAGGCATAGTAGGCACCCAAGCGGGAGATTTGATATCGGAAGTGGCTTTAGCTATTGAGATGGGCGCAGATGTTAGCGACATTGCCCTTACTATTCACCCCCACCCTACTCTGTCTGAATCGATCGCTATGGCCGCCGAGATCCAAGAAGGCACTATTACAGATCTCTACATGCCCAAAAAAAAGTAGCCTCCGCTAATTAGTTGTGCTGTTGGGTACTGCGCAGACGATCTAGAATCGGTTGTCCTTTCGGGATTGGCGACTCCATGACTAGACAAAACGCAAGCCTAAGTGCGCCTAACATGCTATATTCGCGCCTTTAAATATCTGGCATTTGAGCGTTCGCATTCGCTTAAATAGACCAAAAAATTTAACAACCTAGTGCATGCCGCAGTTAGAGACTTATTATGTTTAAATTGCTTGAAAGCAATCCGCAATTGTCTGAAATTAACGGTTGTTACAAAAGCCAGCGAGAGACATTTAGAGATACGAAATACAATAATCAGACACTCGTTTCGGTATCTGAAGTATTTGATCGCGCCATCGACAAGTCACCCTTTGGCTCTGATCTAGAAAACCATCTCAATGGCGATGCTGCCCGCGCCGCACTCTCTTCTGCACCTTATAATTATTTGCAGACACTTAACTTGAGCAATGTTCAGCATGTGCTTGATTTATCAGAGGATTTTGGCGCCACGGCGCACTACTTATCTGACCATGTAGCCACTGTTGAATCAGTGAAAATTGATCCTGATCTCGCGAGAATCACGATCCGCCGCTGTGTCGATCGCAGAAACGTGAGGGTTATTCTTGAAGATCTAGAAAAACTTGCGCTTCCTACTAAACATTATGATCTGGTCATTCTTGGGTGCTTAGAAAATCGACAGCTAGACGAGCGGCAACTCACCAATTTACTGAATCTGTTGCGCCCGACCCTCAATGAGCGAGGTGTCTTGCTTGTAAATGCTCAGAATCAAAATCGCTTGAGTAGCCATTATTCACCGCAGCCTAACCTAAACACCGAAGCTCCAGATTACGCCGATTTATACCTATTTAAGCCCAACAGGTTAGACAGTCGAGCGGTAAATCTGAGTCAACTTCGAAAGTTAGTATTGGAACTCGGCTATGCCCATGTCGATGTGCACGGAACCTACTCTCAAGGCAATGATTACTCAAACCTTTTTTCTGAAGACTACATCACCACAGCCGTAGACCCGCTAAACCATTTTTATAGAATAAATTCTTTGGGCCGTGCGGATCTATCAGAATACCTTGTCTACCGGCAGTTGTTCCTCAACAAAGTTCCTTTGATTAATCACGCGAGTCGTTATTTGTTTATTATCGGTGCGCATGCGAAATATACTCGCGCCGTTTACGACAATGACTTTAGTCACTATGCAGGTACAGGGCGAAAGCCTGAATGGCGAACGAACACAGTTCGCCTTCGCGCTGCAGAAGTAGTTCAGAAGATCCGCAAGCACCCAGAAACACTGAGCACGTCTAAACTTGTTGGCCAGGACACAAGCGATCTTCCTTTCCAGAAAGGTGCATTGCTCGTCAATTATTGGCTAGACGCGATTATCGATAATGATTTTAAGCACTTCTCACACCTCGTTGAGACTTACCACAATTGGTTAAGCGAAAGAGCCAGTAATACAGAAGAGTTCAATCGGACGGCTTACGATCTCTTGCCCTTCAACATTCTGGTTACCGAAAAAAATGGACTGCAAACGTTTAAGACTATAGACACTGAATGGCAGATCAAACAAACGATCAGTGCCGATTTTGTTCTGTTTAGAGCCTTGTTTTGGTTTGCATTTGAAAACAAGTCCTTGCTGCGCAATTACGCAGAGAAAAACCAGCTGTTTTCGGTGGGCGCGTTCATTACGCAGCACGCGCCTGTTGTTCTGGATCAAACCGATTTAGAAGAATTTATTACACTCGAAGAACGCGTTCAAGCTGATGTGGATGCTCAATTCACTGCCGGTTCTGTGAGACTTGCAATTGAACAGTCTTTTGGTTCAAGCGATGTCATAGACGACGGCAGTATTGCTCAAGCTGTATGGATGGCTAAAGACGGTAAGACAGATAAGTCCCATCTAGCGTCTGTGAAGGTTGCAAAAAAAGCTGCGACACAAGTAATCGAGCTTAGTTTGGGAGAGCACCAAGTAAAATTCACACATCTTCGTATAGACCCATTATCTTGCAAGGGAAGTTTCTCGATTTGCTCATTAACGATTATCGATACGGACAATGAAACCGTTACCAAAATCAACGGCGACCAGCTGTTGGAAAATGCAGAATTAGTGAACATACAGCGAGTCATTGCTGAGCCTGCCAATGTGACAACAGTCAACGAACCCCTGCTCTTAGCGATCAATGACGACCCACACCTCATCGTAGCCTTTGATGATAGTGTTGATTTGACCGCGGCGAGCAGAGTTCGTTTGGAACTACGCTGGGTTTGGGACTCTCGCTACAGTGCCGCAATTGATTCATTGAGCCAAGAACTCGCTAAGCGCAACCGAGCATTACTGCACCAGTGGAGCACCATTAATACGCTCAAATCAGAGAACAGTTATCAAGAAACAACCCTTGGTGAATTAAGGAAACATGTGCCCGTTTTGATGGAGTATGAGCAGATTCAAACGCATTTACGCATGGCGTTAGAGCAACAAATGAACAAGAATGATCTTTTATATGAATTCTTGCTTGCTCGTCCAACCACTCGGATTAAAGCCTTTTTATCTCGCATGACCAGCCGTTTATTGCGTAGACCTGTGCACGAAGTCGACACCAATTTATTTAAGCCCCCTGCCCCTGAACCAGAGCCGACACCTTTGGAAGAATTGCTCGGACAAAATACAGAAGATTATGATCTATGGGTTAGCGAAAACGATCTAACTCCGGATCAGTTAGATGCGGCGCGCATAGAAATAGAAAATATGGCTTACAAGCCAGTATTTTCAATTGTAGTGCCCATTTACAACACCGACCCAGAGTACTTATTGCCGATGATCCGGTCAGTACAAGCACAAATCTATCCACATTGGCAGTTGTGCTTAGTCGATGATTGTTCGCCTAAGCGTTATCTTCGCAGCATTTTAGAATACGAAGCTGCTTTAGATGATCGCATCAGCCTGCGCTTTAATGACGTCAACCAGGGCATTTCTGTTACGACCAATAATGCTTTGCAAATGGCTACTGGCGACTACATCGCACTGCTTGATCACGATGATGAAATCAGCGTCGACGCCTTGTACCAGAATGCAAAAGTTATAAACGAGAAGCCGAACGTCGGTTTGATTTATAGCGATGAAGACAAGATGGATATGAAAGGTAATCGGCTTGAGCCATTTTTCAAACCTGACTATTCACAAGACTTGTTAGAGACAAATAACTACATCTGTCATTTCACTGTAATCCAGAAATCCATCATGGAGCAGATTGGTGGTTTTAGAGAAGGGTTGGATGGATCGCAAGATCACGACGTCATACTACGCGCCGCAGATGCGGCGGAAGAAGTCCATCACATTCAGCGAATCTTATACCATTGGCGTAAAATTCCGGGTTCGACCGCAGTAGTATACGACGCTAAATCTTATGCTTGGGAAGCTGGTCGCAAATCGATTGAAGATCTATTACGTAAGCGTGAAGAAGGTGTTCGCGTTGATTTTGGCAGCCTAAAAGGTACTTACCGAATTTTCCGAGAAATTAAAGGCAACCCATTAGTAAGCATCGTTATTCCTTTTAAGGACAAGCCCGAACTACTCGAAGCGTGCCTGACTTCAATTTTAAATCGAAGCACCTATGCTAATTTCGAAATTGTTGGTGTGAGCAACAACTCCGAACGCGCCGAAACGACGGAAATGATGGAGCGTTTTTGCGAGCTCGACTCGCGTGTTAAATTCGTTGAACATAACATTCCATTTAACTTCTCAGCCATCTGTAACTATGGTGTTGAGCACTCAACGGGAGAATACGTAGTACTACTCAACAACGATATTGAGATCATTAGCAGCGATTGGCTTGAACGACTGCTTGAGCACGCTCAACGTCCAGAGATTGGCGCCGTTGGCGGCAAACTTCTCTACCCCGATGGTCGCATCCAACATGCTGGGATAGTTGTGGGCATGGTTGGCGCTGCTGGTCACCCGCACAAGTTCTTTCCTGACAATCATATTGGCTATCATGGCAGGCTGCATATGGTGTACAACGTTAGTGCGGTAACTGGCGCAATGCTAATGGTTGCGCGAAACAAGTACAATCAAGTTGACGGTCTGGATTCGCAAGACCTGGCAGTTGCCTATAACGACGTGGATTTCTGTTTGAAATTAATGGATGCTGGGTTTACCAATCTGTTTACTCCGCATTGCAAGGCGACACACCACGAGTCCGTGAGTCGAGGTTATGAAGACACACCAGAAAAACTCGAGCGGTTATTAAAGGAACAAAAAGCCTTTTTAACTAAATGGTCTGAATTCTTGGAAAAAGGTGATCCATTCTACAACCCGAACCTAAGCCTTAAGACTGAGAATTTCTCGTTAAACTTTAGGGATTAAGATCCCTTGATATAAGTGGTTAGAAAAAAGCCATACGTGAATAAATGCTATTGAGCAAATTGGATAATCGGCAGTTTCTATTTGGCTTTCTGGGCCTGGCTATTATTGTGCGTCTTTGCCTGATGCCTTTCTTTGCTCACGTTGATTTATTCTCTGAATATCGAAGGGTCATGTTCGCGATCGAAAACGGTCACTTGCTCGACAATAGCCATCGTGTACTGATCTACTACATCGAGATCGTGTCAGCCTGGTTTGGAACATGGTTTATCCCAGTTGATTACACACTGTTTCATTTGACAGACCCTTCTCAATCAACATCTAGCATTAGTGACTACCGTTACTTTCTTAACGATCCCTATGTTTATCGTTATTTGTTTTTCTTCAAGCTTCCGTATCTTATTTTTGATGTTGCGACAGCCGTCGTCATTTGGCGTTTTATTGACAACCCTGCGTTAAAGCGAATCGCTCTATTGTTATGGTTATTTAACCCATTAACGCTGTTTGCGACGTATATTTTCGGTAGATTCGAAGTCATCAGCTTGTTCTTCTTGTGTGTTACAGCGTACCAATTAAAACAACACCGGTTGCTCCTAGCATCGGTGTTGTTTGGGCTTTCACTCTGGTGCCGCGAAATAAATCTCTTATTCTTGCCCGTATTCCTCATTGCGTTGATTGACGCCAAAGACGCGTGGTTCAGAAACGCCATAGTTGTTGCACTAGGCGCCGCAATAGTATTGGTAATAATGATGTTGCCCGATGCGCTTTTGAGCGCAGTTGGCGGCAATCTAGAACTGTTTCTTGACCCTAATACGGCTCGCTCAACCGAAACGTTGAACAAGCTTCTCCAGCTTGGGTATTACTGGTTCTATCCAGTTGTCATTGGCCTATTTGGCGTATTGATTTACACCTGGGAGTGTTTACAACAGGAACAAGCGGAACGCTTTGTAATAGGCTCAGCACTACTATTAGCCGTTTACTTTGCGTTTAACGTACACAGCATTCATTACACGGCATGGTTAATGATCTTTCCGATACTAGCCATTAACTACAACGCTAAAATGGTCACGCCGATGATCGCGCTTTGGGGCGCATGGCTCGTATTGTGGTTATTGAAAACTGACGCCGGTGTGTTCACCCTGTTTTTGGCAGCCCCGCTTAATCAAGACTTTATGCATATGGGACACTTCCCAAGCTATTTTAATGCCCATATTGCGACGAATGAATTAAGTTTGTATCAAACCATTCAGATATTCCGTTCAATCTTTGCCGCTACACTCGGCTTTATGGCTTATCGACTGATCACTAGACATCGGCAGAACTAGGAGTTCATTAGATAATTCTCATGCGATCGCTACTAAAGCTAACGACCGGGGCTAATAGGTTGAGCCGTTTTGCCCGCCCCACCTTGACCATAAACGCACGCTTTTTGTTTGCCTGCACTGTATGTGCCAACTTACTTTTTGGTATTAGTTTGGCATCCGCTGATAATGCAATCAGTACCAATACAGCCGTATCGGTAGTTCTGTATAAAAACAATCTAAGAGCTGAAAAAGATACTCCTGATGTGCTCTTAGTGAATGGCAACGATCCTCATGTGATTCTAGCTATTGATTCGAGTTGGAGGCGGGCTTCAAAACTAAGTCAAGATGCTTTAAATGCAAACATATTGACGATACCTCTGCGCCTTGATATTCCCTACTCAGATAACGTCGATACGGTTGATCGACCAAAGCTTGAACTGTTCTTCAAAGTGAGCCCAAAAACGAAGGGGCATTACCCCGTCGACTCTAATTATAGATTGGTGTACGTGCTGCCTGCGCTCGATACAGAAGGCGGCGAGGATTTATTAAGTAAGACCGTCGATATTAGTTTACTCATACCAGCACCAATTAATGTAGCAGCTGGAAGCCTGGTTAGACTAGACGTTGATGGATGCATCAATTGCTCATTTTCTCAGATTAAGCAACCAGACACAGCGGGTGAGTCAACGCCAAGTGGCGAAGCGTTCGCCTTAGAGCCCTTCAGAGTAATGAACGGCATTGAGATGCTGTCATCGATTCCAGAAGCAATACCGCTTAATCAGTGGGAACTACGGAACCTAGAAGACAGCGGAAGCGCCCTTATTCCCCTGCTTACAGACCCTTATCTGGTTTCGCCGCTTATGGGTCTTGATACCGAGTCATTGGCGGGTATTGTTATTGACTTTGAAGCATTTCGAATTTCGTCTAACGCAAGCGCAGAAGAAAATCAGACTAATACTGAGTTATTGGAGTTTCAGGTTTTTCATGCAGACAACCATCATCAAATAAACGCACGATATTCCAGTCAAGTGAGAATGTCGCTGGACCTTCCTGCACTAGTAAACCCGTTAGCGCGTTCTGAGAAATGTACGCAGCGACTGTTTATTCCTCTCGACCACATAAAAGACGAACGCAGCATCTCGTCGGTTCCAGAAAAAGTAATTTTGGCGCGTCTTAGAATTGACCTTCCGAGCAAGTTAGATTTGGGATGGAATATTTGCTCAATCATGATGGTTCCCACCACTTTGCGCGACGAAATGCACGGATACGAAGCCCCACTAGTCAGTCATAGCCGCTATGGTCGATCTCGCGGTTTACAACTCGTCAATGCAATCGTAGACAAGCTGCTGAAAGACTGGCCATTTATGCTTAGCCTCTTCGGAATTATTGCTCTAGTATGTTGGAGAACCATAAAAAGCTTTAGACGTTAGACGGTTTGAAACATTCTTTAGGGCGCTTGTTGAAGGCGCTTGTCGGAGCTAAACATTGAGTTCATTCATTCTAACGTCGCTCAATTAAATACCGACACCTCACTTACAGTCTTTGTAAGTAGAGCGAGACGACCCCTTCAAAAAAGCTCAATAGCTCAGGCGTAAATCGATCTTTTTCTGGACTATCAACATCAAGCACTCCGCTGTAATGCTGGGTGTAAAACGGCACCACTATTTCACTTCGGCTTGCGGCATCACACGCTATGTGTCCGTCAAAATTCAATACATCGTTGACTAGCAAAGACTCCGAACCTTTAAAAGCTTTACCGCACACGCCCTCGCCCAGATTTATTCGGGTACACGCGAGTTGTCCTTGAAACGGTCCGAGCACAAGCTCATCTTCGCGTAAGAAATAGAAGCCCACCCAATTTAAGTCTTCTACTGCGTTAAAAATCAATGAGCTCAGGTTAGCCGCATTCGCGATGTAATCAGTTTCGGATGACAGAACCGCCTCAGCCTGCTTTAACAAGGTCGCGAGCTCAGCGGAGCTGTCACCACTTATTGTGGAACTTGGAGTTATATCAAACGACATTGGCTAATAATCCTAATAGTGTACAGAATAGTTTTAAAAATTAGTTTGTCCGCAGTGCAGACTAAACGCGGATATGATCTATTTGGTCAAAGCTGAGTTTTTCAAGATACGCCAAGAACTCATCTGACCAGTTCTCTTGTCGGGTGAACAACGCCGTATGCTGACGCACTCTTTGTTTGGCATCCGTTGGCGGTGCCTGGCCTTTGTCACCTTGCTCAGAGGCCATTTGGCTTAGTACGGTCATAGCCCGCCGTGCTATCGCATCGGCCGAATCGATAATGTGCTTCACATGTGTGTCCTGACCTAAGACTTGTTTAATTTCAGGTTTCAATAATGGGTAATGGGTGCATGCGAGAACCAATGTATCTATGCTTTGGTCTGACTTAATGGGCAACATGATTTTTTCTAGCTCGGCCAAATCTACGCCTTCGCCCCTAAGCTTTGTCTCAGCTAAAGCAACCATCGAGGGAGCCGCGATCAAATCGACTCTACAACCTTGAGCATGCTCGGTAATTAGGCGTTTAGTGTACGGCCGTTCTACCGTCGCCGGTGTAGCGAGCACTGCAATGTGTCGGGTTTGGCTCAGTGTTGCGGCGGGTTTAATCGCAGGAACGACGCCTATAAAACGCGCATCATAAGTATCTCTTAAACTATCCAAAGCCAATGTGCTCGCCGTATTGCAGGCTACAATAACTAAATGTGGTTCATAGTGATCCATCACCGCATGGGTAACTTGATGTACTCGGTTGAGTAAATCTTCTTCGCTCTTTGTCCCGTAGGGAAAAGCTTGATTGTCGCTTAAAAATATATAGTCATGCTCAGGAAGCGCTGCCTGTACGGCCTTATAAATTGAGAGCCCACCAACCCCTGAGTCATAGATGACAATTCGCATTGATTTAGATCACAGAGTCCATAGATTGATCAAACCGCTAAACGTTCTTAGGTAGTTGGCCACCCATTCGCTCAACTCTTTTTTGCACATAAGCTGACACACCTTCTTCCACACTAGCAAAAGTACTGTTGTAATCACCCATCATAGTTAGTTTAGACAGGTCGGCTTGTGTGTAGCTTTGATATTTGCCTTTTAGCGCAGTCGGAAACTCTATGTATTCAATCTTGCCCTTGGCTACCCAGTCCGCAGTGGTTAACTGCTTACCTTCCAACGTATTTAACACCGCCGTGGCCACATCATTGAACGATTGCGCGCGGCCTGTACCTACATTAAAAATACCGCCGTCTTCAGGGTGCTCAAGAAAGTGTAAATTAACATTCACGACATCGTCGATATAGACAAAGTCGCGCAACTGCTCACCATTTGCGTAACCATCGGTACCCGCAAACAGTTTAACCTTGCCGTTTTCTTGGTACTGATTAAAGAAATGATACGCAACAGACGCCATACGGCCTTTATGCTGCTCGCCGTCACCATACACATTGAAATAGCGTAGACCAACAACCTGAGCGTCAGACACTGAGCTATTGCGCCGTACGTAACGATCGAATAAAAGTTTTGAGTAGGCGTATGCATTTAGAGCTTGCTCATATTCCGGTTCTTCTTTAAATACTTCACCGCCACCGTAGACCGATGCGGAAGAAGCATAGATGAATGGAATGCTATTCGCGCCGCAGTAGTGATACAGAGATTTGGAGTATTCGTAATTGACCTCCATGATAAAACGCCCGTCGGTCTCCATTGTGTCGGAGCACGCGCCTTGATGATAAATCGCAGTAGGACCACCAAACTCAATACCCTGCTCTATACGACGCAAAAACTCACTACGGTCCATGTAATCTTGGATATCGCAAGACTCAATATTTTTAATCTTATCGCCATCGCTTAAATCATCCACGACAAGAATGTTGTTCAAGCCGCGCTTGTTGAGGCCTTTTACAAGGTTCGCGCCAATAAAACCTGCTCCACCCGTTACGATAATCATATTTAATTCCTTTCTGGTCTCTTTAATTCACTATCTACAGTACTGCGAATCTGCAGGCTATTTTTTCTTATTGAGTCGCGTAACAACGTCATCGATCGACGCAACAGCAGTGCCCAGTTTTCCAACAACAATACTAGCTACTACATTAGCCAAGTCCAAGCTGTCCTGAGCTGTTAAGCCTATTGCATGCGCTAACGCCATTAGCGAAATAACTGTGTCGCCCGCTCCGCTGACGTCAAAAACTTCTAACGCGATTGCGGGTGAATTGATCTGTTGATTATCCTGCGTGATCAATGTCATGCCTTTTTCACTGCGTGTTACGAGTAAAGCCTTAAGGTTGAGATCTTGCTTTAGTTTAAGGGCTTTACGCAAAAAATCAGCCTCGTCTTTAACCGGACCGACAACCGCCTCAAACTCCTTCATGTTGGGAGTGATTAAACTAGCCCCAGCATAACGGCTGTAATCGTCGCCCTTGGGGTCAATAATAACCGGCACATTTGCGGCAGTCGCATGCTTAATCATATCGGACACATGAGTTAGACCGCCTTTGCCGTAATCAGACAAGATAAGTACATCTGCATTAGGCAAGCTCGCTCTAAAATCATCCAAACACCGCGCCAATACTTCACTTGTTGGCATTTGGTCAAAGTCAGCGCGCAATAACTGCTGGTTTTGCGCAATCATGCGTAGCTTCACAATGGTCTTAATCTTACTGTCGATCAAGAGTTTGGCACTCACACCGTTTGATTCGACGATCTCTTTAATTTGCTCGCCCGCGCTGTCTGGACCAACGACAGATACCAGCTCACAGGCGGCTCCTAGTGCCGTTATATTGTGAGCGACATTAGCTGCGCCGCCCGCGCGTGCTTCTTCGCTTTGCACGGCCAATACAGGAACAGGCGCTTCAGGCGAAATCCTATGAACTGCGCCAAACCAATATTGATCTAACATCACGTCCCCGACCACCAAGGCTCTAATTTTACTAAAGCTCTGTTGCGTGATTAGTTTTCTAAGGGCGTCTGACATTTTCTTGTTCGATCTCGTGCGAGCTTATGCGCTCGCGTTAAGGAGCTTAAGGTTGGAGCGACCGATGCCGTAATAGCGAATACCCAAATCAGCGAGTTGCTCTGGATCGTAAATATTACGGCCATCGAAAATCGTTCTCTCGCTAAGCGCTTTACCTAAGCGATCAAAATCTGGGCTCCTAAATTCTTTCCACTCAGTAATTATAATCAGTGCAGTGGCTTTCTTTGTAGCGGTATACATGTCATCTACAAAGGCCAGCTGCCCTGATTTTAGAGCTGGACTATCAGCGTAGATATGCCGCGCTTCGGGCATTGCAACGGGATCATACGCAAGCACTTTTGCACCGCGTTCGAGCAAACCATTAATAACCACGACACTGGGTGCTTCGCGCATATCGTCGGTATTGGGCTTGAATGAAAGCCCCCACATAGCAAACGTCATATCCTTAAGATCTCGATCGCCAAAATGCTTATCGATCTTAGAAAGGACAACGTACTTTTGATCTTCGTTAACGGCCTCAACAGCATCTAAAATCCTAGCTGAGTAACCATGCTGACCTGCCGTTCGATGCAGAGCTTGTACATCTTTTGGAAAACACGAACCGCCGTATCCACAACCAGGGTAAATAAAGTGATACCCAATACGAGGATCCGAGCCTATGCCCTGGCGAACCAGCTCTATATCGGCATCTAACCGTTCAGCTAGATTAGACAGCTCGTTCATAAATGAAATCTTAGTAGCCAACATGGCGTTGGCCGCATATTTAGTGAGCTCGGCCGACGGAATATCCATTACGAGCAGTCTTTCATGGTTGCGATTAAACGGCGAATACAATGTACGCATTAGCGCCACCGCTCTCTCGTCGTCTGCGCCCACGACTATTCTGTCTGGCTTCATGAAGTCGTCAATAGCCGCACCCTCTTTTAAAAATTCTGGGTTGGACGCAACACTGAACTCAATGCTCTCTCCGCGTTTATCGAGCTCAGCTTGAATGGCTAAACGTACTTTTTCCGATGTGCCCACGGGCACAGTGGATTTTGTGACTACGACACGGTATTCGCTTATTGATTGCCCAATTGACCGAGCAACTGCAAGTACGTGTGATAAATCTGCAGAACCATCTTCATCAGGAGGTGTTCCCACCGCAATAAAAATGATCTGGGAGTGATCAACCGACTCGCTGATGCTCGTCGTAAAATTAAGTCGACCTTGACTGGTGTTGGCGGCCACTAGGCGGTTAAGCCCTGGCTCATAGATTGGGATATCGCCCGCTAGCAATCGATCAATTTTGCTTTGGTCTTTATCAACACAGAGAACTTGATTGCCTACATCCGCGAAGCATGTTCCCGTAACCAAACCAACATAACCGGTTCCAATAATGGATAGTTTCATCTAAATTTATTTAATTGTGTTTCACACCGACGTATCGATGGTTGAAATTAATGGCTGAAAATACTCGTACTAATGTACTTACTAACGCCTTTCCTATGGTACTAATGTTCTTACTAAAGCCTTTTTTTTCAGACTTTATATCGCGCCTTGAATGATAGTCTAATTTGCTGATCGAGTCACAAAGAATGCCTGCAGTACGCCTCCCAAGGCACCATCCAACAAACTCTTACCTCGCATCAATAACGCCACCGAAAGCCCAAGAGCAGGGTCGTATCCTAGCAATGCAAATACGCTTGTGTATGCAAACTCCATTAAGCCAATATTGCCGAATGAAAAGGGGATATTCATAATCAGCATGATGATCGGGGTTGCCACCAAAGCATCCATTAAGTTGATATCTAAGGAGAACACCTTGGAGCTCAGGTAAATATTGAGGGCCGCTAGAAAATAAAATACACCTGAGTTAACAAAGGCATAAACGAGCGCAGAGGGGGTGTTTCGGTAGTCGTTTACAGAATTAATTAAGCGATCCAATTTGCTCAGGATTCCGTCCAGTTTTGCAGTGCGAGATTGAATTAACCGTTTAACTAATGCATACGGACGTGGATCTAGTACGCTCCACGCGATAACCCCTAGGACCAACGCAAAGAAGACTAAACTCAATAGTACAAAGTCGACATTAAATACAGTCAACTGTAAACCGGCCGCAAAAGCGGCAAACACCAACAATGTAAGAATACCTGTATAGCGCTCAACAAAAACTGACGCCAAAGAAGCGGCGTGATCTTTTGTGTACTCGCCTAGCTGATAAGAACGCACAACGTCACCACCAACACTAGTGGGTAAGAATATGTTGTAAAACTGGCCTATTAAGTAATAGCTGAATACTCGCCAATAGCCAACCTGAAGATTCTTGGCAAGCACAAGCATGTACCACTTAAGCGCACTGCTCATATTAACGACCACGCCAATACCAATACTCAACGCCAGGAACAGCCCATTAGCATTAGACAACAATGCGATAAAATCTGCCCTGCCTTGCTCGTCAAACACACCCGCTAACGATAACACCCAGGCCAATAACCCTAGACTAACGACAATCTGGGTGAGCTTAAATATGGTCTTCTTTGCGATCAAAAATGATGCTCCTAATGGCGTGCTAATTTTGGCCTGTTTCGCATTCAATTTTGCATAAACATGGCGATCACAGACGCGATTTAAACGACACACTAACGAATCTATATATTTGCGCAATTGTAGCTGGGAATTCACCAGCAAGTTGCGTATTATTCGCGGTTTTTTGACGGACAAGGTATCTATCATGACTACAGCATCAGCACGACACATCTTGGTTTCATCTGAAGCCGAGTGCCTAGAACTACAAACCAAAATCAACGCTGGCGAATTAAGCTTTGATGCAGCGGCATCTCAACATTCGCAATGCCCTTCTGGTAAGCAAGGCGGCTCATTAGGAAGTTTTGGTCCAGGAATGATGGTTCCTGAATTCGATAAAGTTGTTTTTAACGAAGACATCGGTGTTGTACATGGACCAGTTCAAACACAGTTTGGTTACCATTTAGTAGAAATAACAGCTCGCGACTAGTGTCGCAAACTTAACCAGCTCCAACCGGTCTAGCGCTGACAGAACTATGCTTTCTGTCAGCGGCTCTGCCTAGAGCCGTATGAACCGCCTAGAGCCGCATAAAACCAGCCTAGAGCTGTATAAGTCATAGAGCCTTAGAACAGAGCCTCAGAGTAAGAATCGAATCGTGCCGAACAACCCAATACTGATCAGTACGACTAAAATGCTAGGCAACCGTAAAACGGTTAAGATTGCCGCAACGGACGCAGCAATCACGTAATCATTGCCCGCCAACTCAAATCCCTTATCTAAATCTAGCTGCAGCACGATTGGCGCCCAGATAGCCGTGAGCACCGCATACGACGAATAACTAAGAAACACATTAAAGCGCTCACTAGGCATCGTTTTAATCGACTCCAGTAAAAATACTAAACGGTTGGCGTAGGTCACGCACGCCATTAGTCCAATTAAAACCCAAACCATCATATTTCTGTACCTTGACTGGCAGCCTCGCTTTGTGAAGCATCAGCCTTATGCAGCCAATACCCTATTGCCATACCTAGCAATGATGCGAGCAAAATATGACTATCTGGCAGAAACGGCTTTAGCAGGACCGAAGCGGCCCCACTTGCCAGCATAGTTGCAAAAACCGGAAAGCGTCGTAACTCTGTAAACGTCATCGCTATAAACGTGGCAGCAATTGCGAAATCCAAGCCTAAGTCGTCCAAGTTATTGATGTGCTCGCCCGCAAAAATACCAATAGCCGTAGAAACGCCCCATAGAAACCAAAATGTGAATCCTGATGACAATGCGTAAGTAGGACAAAACACGCCATAACGGCGAGTATCGGCCTCGGAGACGGCAAACATTTCATCGGTCAGAACAAACGCCATAGTCCAACGCATAGGGGCAGACATACCGTCAACATGCTTTCGAAACGTCAACGAATAGAGCAAATGGCGCGAACTGATAACAAAGGTCGAACCTAGAATCGGCATGAAACCCGCACCGGCCGCATGCATGGTTAAGCCCGAAAGCTGAGCGGCGCCGGCAAAAACCAGCAAAGACATCACTTGCGCTTGAATCGGCGTAAATCCAACTTGAATAGCCAAAGCTCCGGTCAGGATCCCCCATGGGATACAAGCGATAGCTAAGGGCAACATCGCTGCTACGCCCTGCCAAAAGGCCGTGTTTTTTGATCGAGTCATAGTAAGTGTTTAAAGAGCCTATTCTTAACGCTAAGCGCTTATGATGTTTTTAGCCGCTAATCCGTTCTCGCAGCGGGCTGGTTCGCGGAAAGTGCGCATGTAAGAATTCTCGCTGGTCAGCCAGTATTCGGCGTCCGCGCAAATAGACGTACTCGGCATGCGTTGGCACAAACGGAATTGCCAACAATTGCATACCCGATTGCTCGGGTGTACGACCGGCTTTAAAGTTATTACAGCGCTTGCAAGCAGTAACCACGTTAGACCAAATGTCGTTACCCTTTTGACTCAGTGGCTTGATATGATCGCGGGACAAATCGATATGCTCAAACCCTTGACCGCAATACATACACGTATGGTCATCTCGCTTGAACAAGGTTTTATTATTAAGTGGCGGCGTGTAACCGGGTCGATGGTGCCATTTACTCTGCGCCTCGCCAACGGTAGCAATAATAGAGTTAACCTTAACGGTGCTCTGCTGACCTGACACGGCGTTAATTCCGCCACGGATTATCATCGAATCCTTACCACAACAGTACAAAACTTGCCCTAAATGGTGGTAACGCACAGCTTCTTGATAACAAACCCAATCAAGCGGCATACCCCCAGCGTCCGTGCGTAATATTTGTTGGTCAAATCCATAACTTTGGTTCATTTTGACAAGCCCTCAATTCAATCTACGACCTAATAAATACCCTCTAAAGATCAGTTGCTTACTTCAAGCGATTCTAATTAGATTAATCAAGCTATTCGCAAACTCGCTTTCTCTATTTAGTTATTATAACAAGCGAACATTATCACGGTATTCGCAAGTTGATATCTACATAACAATAAGTGCTTGATGATTCCAAGCTCTCTTAATTATAACGAATTCGGCACAGGGTTAATCAATGGAGTAAACTGCATGCAACACCACATTACACAGCAAATATGCCTTTTCCAATTCTCAATCTTTGCTCTTGTTAATGTACTCACAAAGGCTCCGAGCCCCAAAACACTATGCTAACAATCAAACCAAACTGCGAGCGTTGCGACACCGATCTAGCCCCAAGCGATCCACGCGCAAGAATTTGCGCTTACGAATGCACGTTCTGTGTGGATTGTGTCGAATCGGTTCTCCATGAAGTGTGCCCGAACTGTGGTGGCAACTTTGTTCCTCGCCCTATTCGTTCGAATAAAGAGTGGCGCAAAGGTGTTTCGCTTAAACAACATCCTGCAAGCACTAAGCGGGTTTTCACTAAGCTGACTGAAGACGAAATAGTGGCGTTTAGCGAAATGGTACGGTCGCACAGCTAACTCGCAGAACTGACAAAGAAAATATTACGAGCAAGGCTGGGGGTTGTAGGCCAGAAGCTAAAGAAGATTAGCGCATTGCTGCACCTTTTACGTGCTCTTTAAATAACTTCTCTTGTAAGCTTGTATCGTTTTGCGCCGCCAACGCTTGGTCAACTACGGAGCGCTCCAAGTGCGGTGCAAATAACTTAATAAAGTCGTAAACGTACGCACGTAATACCGTATTTTTACGAATGGCCAGGCTGGTAACACTGGAATCAAATAAGTTACCCGCATCAAGTACGACTAGATCTTTGTCATAGGTTGGGTCATACGCCATCCTAGCGCATATTCCAATTCCCAAACCATTGCGTATATAAGCTTTAATAACCTCGGCATCTGCCGCGGTAAGTACTACGTTTAAATCCAGCCCGCGAGACTTAAACGCACGATTTATTACCGAACGATCAGCTACACCAAAGGTATACGTAATAATTGGATGTTCGGCAATTGCCTCTAACGTAAGTTCTGGAATACCGACCAACGGATGGTTGCGCGGTACCATGATGCAGCGATTCCAGCGGTAACACGGCAACAAAATCAGGTTTTCGAATAACTCTAACGCCTCGGTTGCAATACCAATATCGGCTTGACCGCTGTCAGTCAGTGCAGCAATCTGCTCTGGTGTACCTTGGTTAATTTGCAGCTTAACGTTGGGGTAACGTTCTCTAAACTCCGTAACTACGGGGGGTAATACGTAACGGGCTTGGGTATGCGTAGTAGCGATAGAGATGGTCCCTGAGTCTGGATGACTAAAATCACTAGCAATGCGCTTAATGTTATCGACTTCGTCTAAGATAGACTCAAATCGCTCTACTAGCAGCTTACCCTCGGGAGTTAAACCATTAAGATGTTTTCCCGCACGCTCAAAGAGCGTAATACCGAGCTCCTGTTCTAAGCGCTTTATTTGGCTACTGACTCCTGGCTGTGAGGTAAACAGTTTTTCTGAGGCAGCCGTAACATTCATGCCGTTGCGCACTACTTCGACTACGTATTGAAATTGTCGTAACTTCATAATGTGCGTTGATTTATGGGAATCATAGTCTGATACTCAGATTCACTGTAATACTCTAGCTGATACCAGCGAGTTGAGCCCAAGGCATTTTGCCATCTATATTGCTCCACTTATATTGCTCCACCTAGGTTGTTGTATCTATGATGGTGGAGCGGTTAGCGGTGGCTCAAAGCAGCTCGACGGAATAGCGAACTCGCGATCCAACGAACCACTTTTTTGATAACGAATACAACTATCAATAAAATTGCGAGTGGTCACCGGCATCGGTACACGAACACCGCTTATGTAGTCGATTACATTGGCGCCCATTTGCAGCAGTCTTAAGCCGTCTTCCCAATATCTGATTTTATCGGCTTGTCGCGATAAGCCGCATGGTTTAAACGAAACAAGCGCTTCTTTCGCCACTACATATCGTGGCCAGATCTCAAAAATAACTTCATCGCGGCGCATTGTCTCCGCCTCAACTTTTGCCGCATCGCGCAACTCATCCAGCATGGGCAATACGGCTTCAAAGCCATCTACGTCCTTGAATACGCTTTTCATTTGATCGACGATCATATCGAGCGACGCAAAGGTCTGGGCAAGCTTAATAAAACGACTATGATAGAATTTTTCAGGAGGCATAGAGAACGCTTTAAAGGGTTCGCCCCAAAGTTCGTCAACGCCCTCCTCGCCGCTAAAATGCTTAACTTGTTTGCCTAGCTCAAGAGCGTCCATAAAACAGGCTTCGCACTGTTTCATTAGCGGATTGTCTTCCGCTACTTGCAGGCCTTTTCTTTCTAGATCAACAATGCTAGCAAAAATATCAGTCGCTCGATTGAACAGTGAGCCAGCGAGCATTGCTGCATTTACGCGTTTACGAGCAGGATCTTGTTCTTTTTCATAATACTTTCGAGCAACCTCGGTGCGCCAACCTGGTGAATTTATCCCTGCTTCTGTGTGGTGGAAAACACGCTTCTGCAGAGATAGAATAAGTGCTTTCTTTTCGGACAGCGTATTCGAGGGTGCTGGGTAATAACGCACCCAATGGCCATCATAATGAATACAAATCTTGCCACCGTGCTCACGAATCTCCCCGTTGATAGGTGCCTTCTCGGCAGGCTGAAGTTCTTCGTCAGATTCCACAACTGTCTCTGGGGTGCTTATAGAAGGATTCATATATATCTAGTCGTCAAGATCAAAGTCGTGTCGCTGTCGAGTCTTTACGCTCGGATGGTTGTAAACTAAAAAGTCTTAGAATTGCGTAAAGCATCTGCTTGTTGCCGATGTGCTTCGGCTTGCTCTTCCATTAAATTCTTGCGCTTCTCGCAAACCTTCTTACCTTCGCAAATATCACAGGCGCCACCTAGTCCTTCGATGTCATTGAGGCCTCCACAGCTGCCCTTAATAGCTCGGCCATTCACAATCACACCAACGGCCATTGCCGCAACAACGGTAAGAAAAATAAAGAAAGTAAGAATTATGGTACTCATAACAGACTCCAGTCGGTTCTAGTCACACTTTAGTGCTCAATCGAATCAGCTTCAAGGGGTTCATTGGTCTTTATCATATAGAAGTGGATGTAAGTCATCGCTCACAACCACCGAATATTCGTCATCGCCTTCGCGAATCATGGCATAGAAGCTCAAACCTTTTTCGCGCGCGAACTCAATCCCCAGCACGTCACCCATAGCCAAAATTGCCGTTGCCAGACCGTCAGCCTCAGTCGCGTTTTCGTGAACTACAGTAATTGACGCTAATCGATGCAGTACCGGATTCAACGACTTCGAATCGATAGTGTGCGAATATCGCTGCCCGTCAAGCTCTACAAAATTACGATAATCCCCAGAAGTGGCCACGGCGCGATCAGTAAGCTCAATGACATCGCGCAACCCACCCAGAACATGTGGCTTTTCAATGCCTATCCTCCAACCACCACCCTCTTGGTTTTTCCCCGACGCACGAAGTTCTCCGCCGATATCCACCAAGTGATTACCAAAACCCTGCTTTGTTAGATAGTTCGAAACTTGGTCAACTGCATATCCTTTTGCGATAGCCGACAAATTAAAGGTGAGGCCCTCTGCCAGTTTAACGACTGTATTGTCAACAACCTTATACTTTTGATACCCAATTTTTTTACGTAGAGATTCCAGCGCCTCAGGGCTCGGACGCTCATTTATTTCACCTGCAGGCCCGAATCCCCATGCGTCAATTACTGGGGCAAGAGTTATATCAAATGCGCCATTGGACTGTTCTGATAACCGTTGCGATACAGCCAAAATAGTAGCTAAAGCGGGTGTTACAACGACGGCAGTCCCTGAGGGTTCGCTATTGAGCAGACTCAAATCGGAATCACTAATGTAGTGAGACATTATTTGATTGGTCGCCTGCATTACCTCGACCACGCCTTTATCAAGCTCAAATCGAGACATGTCAATAGCAGGGTTTGACTCAGCGTTGTGATTTACAACTACGGTAATGCTGTATTGGGTACCCATGATTGGGCCCTTAAACAACCAAAATTCATCTTCCTTATCTTTTGCAATGTCACAGGCAGCGAGAGTCGCGATCACAATCACGCCTAGTAAGACATACCTAAAAGAATTTTGCGCAGGCTTAATCATGGTGAACACAGATAAGTTCAATGCTTACGGTTATTAGGGGGAGTGGCAGTCAGAGCGATTCGGTAAACGCTCCGTTCAACACTAAAACTATGGAATAGCCCAAGCAACCGATGGCGCCTATATGGAATCGACTAAATAAATAGCTAAATTGGTTTGAGCCGTTGAAACCACCAAACAACGACTCTCATAAACCTTGACTATTAGCCGCCAAAGTCGTCTAGCATAATATTGCTGTCTTCAACACCGAGATCCTGCAACATATTGATAACGGCCTGATTCATCATCGGCGGCCCACACATATAAAACTCACAGTCTTCTGGTGCTTCATGATCTTTTAGATAGTTCTCAAACAAAACATTATGAATAAAGCCTGTGTCGCCCTTCCACTCGTCTTCATCTTGCGGATCAGATAGGGCAACGTGCCATTCGAAATTTGGGTGCTCAGCCGCAAGGCGATCAAAACCTTCGACATAAAACATCTCGCGTAAGCTGCGTGCGCCATACCAAAATGTGATTTTTCGATCGGTTTTAATTCGCTCTAATTGATCAAAAATATGTGAACGCATTGGCGCCATACCTGCACCACCACCAACAAACACCATCTCTGAATCAGTCTCTTTGGCAAAAAATTCGCCAAATGGTCCAGAAATAGTAACCGCGTCACCCGGCTGAAGGTTAAAGATATACGAAGACATTTTTCCTGGTGCGAGTCCTTCAGTACGCGGTGGAGGCGATGCAATCCGTACGTTGAGCATTATGATGCCCTCTTCTAGCGGGTAGTTTGCCATTGAGTAGGCTCGAACCACTGTCTCTTCAACCATCGACTCATATTGCCAAATATTGAAGTGGTCCCAATCTGGTTTGTATTCGTCTTGAACTATAAAATCCTTATATTGCAACTTATGCGGCGGGCATTCGATTTGTATATAACCACCCGCACGAAAATCTACCGCTTCGCCGTTAGGAAGCTCAAGAACCAGCTCCTTAATAAATGTCGCAACGTTGTCGTTAGAACGAACGGTGCATTCCCATTTCTTAACGCCGAATACCTCTTCAGCGACTTCGATCTCAAGATCGTTTTTAACAGAGACCTGGCATGACAAACGGTCACCACAGGCGGCTTCTCTCTTTGTGATATGTGTCAGTTCTGTGGGAAGGATAGCGCCACCACCATCATGAATCTTCACTCGACACTGTGCACAAGTACCACCGCCACCACAGGCCGAAGGCACAAATAAACCGTTGTCGGCCAACACGCCGAGCAGCTTTCCGCCAGCCGGCACCTCGATGGTTTTCTCGCCATTTATACTGATTTTCACATTACCGCTCGCTACCCATTTGCTTTTAGCAAACAAAATAATGGCGACCAACGTCAAAACAATTACGGTGAAAAAGCTAACGCCTAAACCAATCTCTAACATGTCTAGTTTCTCTTTATGCTTGGGACGAAAATATGTCGTGTGTGTCTAAATAAACATTCAATTACAACTGAATTCCAGAAAAGGCCAAGAATCCCAATGCCATCAGGCCAACGGTTATAAACGTGATGCCTAGGCCTTCTAACCCATCCGGAACATCACTGTATTTAAGCTTTTCGCGAATACCCGCCAAAGCGGCAATAGCTAAAGCCCAACCAACTCCGGCCGACGCACCATAAACCAAACTTTCGGTAAAAGTATAGTCACGCTCAACCATAAACAGTGATGCGCCCAAAATCGCGCAGTTCACCGTAATTAGAGGTAAGAATATACCCAATGCATTGTATAGAGCAGGTACAAAACGATCCAAAAACATCTCAAGAATTTGAACTAAAGCCGCGATTACACCAATGTAAGAGATTAGCCCCAAGAAACTTAAGTCTACCTCTGGCATGCCGGCCCAATCTAATGCGCCCTCGCGTAAAAAGTTCTGATAGATCAGGTTATTTACTGGAACTGTAATAGCAAGTACCACAAATACCGCAAACCCAAGACCTAATGCTGTTGATATCTTTTTCGAAACAGCCAAAAACGTACACATTCCAAGGAAAAATGTTAACGCCAGATTTTCGATAAAGATGGCCTTTACCGCAATACTAACTAAGTCCATTAGTGTGCTCCGCTCTTACTTGCGTGATCATTTGAATAGTGCGCGTCTTGCATTTCAAAGTCAGGTGCTTCTACCTGCTCAGGTCGCGCTGCTCTGATCGCCCAGATGATTAAACCGATAATGATGAAGGCACTGGGGGAGAGCAACATCAAACCGTTTGGCGTGTACCAGCCACCTTCTGAAACTGGAACTAATATTTGATACCCTAGGAGACTTCCGGATCCGAACAGTTCGCGGACTGTGGCAACGATAATTAGGATTAAGCTATAGCCAAGGCCGTTACCGATACCGTCAAGGAAAGAATTCCATGGCGTGTTTTTCATCGCGTAGGCTTCCGCTCGTCCCATCACAATACAGTTTGTAATAATCAAACCTACGAATACAGCAAGCTTTTTACTGGTGTCGAAAGCGTACGCTTTAAGCAACTGGTCTACGATAATAACCAGGGATGCAATAATCGTCATCTGAACAATAATCCGAATACTCGAAGGAACGTGGTTCCGGATTATGCTAATAAAGAGATTTGAAAACGCGGTCACACTCGTGAGTGCAATGCACATAATAAGGGCAACCGATAATTGCGTAGTTACCGCCAAAGCCGAACAAATCCCTAAAATCTGTAAAGCTATGGGATTATTATTAATGAGTGGTTCGAATAGAGCCTTTCTTGCTTCGCTAGCCATGATTAACCTCTCTAAAGTATGCCATCAGAGTCAGGCTCTGATGTTGATTGATCAACGATAGACTCATCTTGATCAATTAGTGTATTAACTGTTTCTTCCAAAGTAGCTTCGGTTTCCATAGCAGTATCATCTTGCTTAGTAGCCTCAGACCCTTGCTGCCTTAATGTTGCCAAATAGGGTCCAAAACCATTTGCGCCTAACCAAAACGCGATCGTATTGCTTACACCTTTGCTGGTAAGAGTAGCGCCTGCCAACCCGTCTACTTTGTACTCTGGGTCTGATGTAGCATCAGTTATAGAGCCCTTAATAACTTCTAAAGCCACTTCTCCGCTTTCGTCGACTACCTGCTTACCCTGCCAACCGGCCTGCCATTTCTTGTTTTCAATTTCGCCGCCCAGGCCAGGTGTTTCGCCGTGCTCGTAAAACGTGATGCCGCTTACAGTTTTAGCATCACTCTCTAACGCTATAAAACCATACATGGTTGACCAAAGCCCATAACCTTTAATAGGCAGTATGATTTTCTTTAGTCTGTCTTCTTCTTTAAAAAGGTAAACATTTGCCAAGTTCGCTCGGCGCTTAATAACAGCAACATCTTGCTCTCTGGGCAGTACGGTACTGCGCTCAGGATCTCTTGATGCTTTACGCTGATCGTAGGCATTGCCGTCCATATCTTGCTGCACCATTCCACTATTCATGTCGATGACGATGCTTTCAATCTTAGCAAAGCGTTCATCTACACTCTTACTGCCATCGGTTAGACCCGCGACCAAAAGGATATTAGTCTTTTTGTCGAGCAGTTTGTTTTCAACTTGCTTGGGCTTGAGCACCGTTGCGGACACGGCAACAATGATCGAGCAAACTAGGCACAGCAATGTTGCTACACCGATTGTCTTTACAATGTTGTCGTTAGGAAGGCTTAAAAAACCTCGCTGCTGACGCCCTACTGGACTAGCAACCAATTCAAACGCCGTTTTATGATTGTTGATCATGTGATTTCCAAGTTTTTCTTTCAAAGCTTATGGCTTACAACTAATACCTACTCTATCGCCTACAGCGTGTAACGTGCTGTACGGCGCCGGATGTTTGCTTGCACAACGGCCCAGTCTATTAATGGCGCAAATAAGTTAGCGAATAGAATGGCTAACATAACACCTTCTGGAAACGCTGGGTTGACCACACGAATTAGAATGGTCATTAGACCAATCAGAAAACCGTACCAAAATCGGCCCGTGTCAGTCATAGATGCACTGACAGGATCAGTGGCCATATAAACGGTAGCAAAAGCTAATCCACCAATAACCAGATGCCATTGTGGCGTAATACTAAACATTGGGTTCGTGTCGCTACCGATCGCATTGAACATGGCACTCGTGGCTATTACACCTAGTACTACTCCGAGCATGATTCGCCATGATGCAATTTTGGTCAGCAAAAGGAACAACCCACCAATTCCAATAGCAATCAATGATGTCTCACCTATGGATCCAGCTATATGACCATAAAACGACTGCTCTAGCGTAAAGCCTGCTTCCTTGAGTCCTTGCATGCCATTTGCGGCAGCAACGCCCAGCGCGGTTGCACCAGAATAGCCATCAACGACAGTCCATACAGCATCTCCCGATATTTGAGCGGGATACGCAAAATATAGAAAAGCCCGTCCCGTAAGTGCGGGGTTTAGAAAATTCTTACCTGTACCACCAAAGACTTCTTTACCCAAAACGATACCAAAACTGATACCCAGTGCAGCTTGCCACAATGGCAAAGATGCTGGCACGATCAGGCTGAACAATATGGAAGTAACAAAGAATCCTTCGTTAATCTCGTGACCGCGTACCGAGGCAAACAAAACCTCCCAGAACCCACCAACAACAAACACCGTTGCGTAAATTGGGAACCAGTACCAAAAGCCCAACCAAAAATTGTCAAACATATTGGCTGGGTCATGCCCAATACTAAAAAAGGCCAAAATGTCGCCGCGCCAGCCACCAATTTCAGTAATCCCCATGGTCGCCATAATCGTATTGGCCTCTAAGCCAACATTATAGGAGCCAATGAATACGCATGGCATTGCAGCTAACCATACAAAGATCATTACGCGTTTGAGATCAATCCCATCGCGAACGTGATTACTGCCTTTATTGACATCAGATGGCGAGTAGAAAACGGTATCTACCGCTTCGTAGAGCGCGTAAAACTGCGGATACTTGCCGCCAGAGGATACGTGTGGCTCTATCCTATCGAGAGTTTTTCTTAAAAAGGACATGCGTTTAACCTTCCAACTCAATTTGGGTTAGCGTAGATCTTAAAATAGGCGCAAAGTCATGTTTGCCTGGATCTACGAAAGACAACAATGCTAAATCTTCTTCAACCAGCTCTAAGCAGCCCAACTCTTGCGCCGAATCGGTATCTTTTACCAGCAACGCTTTGATCAAGGGTGTAGGCAAAATATCCAAAGGCATCACGCGTTCGAACACACCTATTGGAACGATTGCGCGTGGGCTGCCATTCTGAGAACTGGTGATATTGTACGAACTAGGTCTGATCAACGATGAGAGAAATACTTTACTTGCCGAAAATTTAGACACGCCAGGTGCAATCCAACCCATAAATTCTCGATCGTTATTCTCTTCAATGACCGAGACTTGATTGTCGTAGCGCCCCAAGAAATCAGTATTGGCCTTAGCGTGATGACCATGCAATACCGAACCACTAATGATGCGCTTTTCGCCGTCAATGGTTCTGCCTTCGCACAAACCACTAACGCTAACACCTAAACGAGTCTTGAAAATTCGTGGTGAGGTAACTAAAGGTCCAGCCAACGCGACATAGCGAGACGGGTCTAGCTTGCCGGTGGTAAACAATGAACCAAGCGCAATAACATCCTGATACCCAATACTCCATACAGTCTTATCGGCATATACCGGGTCTATGAAGTGGATATGTGTGCTGCTTAAGCCAGCTGGGTGCGGGCCAGAAAAAGTGGCTTGCTTAACATTGCTGCCCTTCGCATCAGGTAGCTTTGCACCTTGCTCAGAACATACGTAAACAGGAACACCCATTTTGTTGAGCACGGAAACGCCAAAACTAAACTCGGCAGAGCGTTCAGCAATGATAAATGCAGGGTCCGCCGCCAATGGACTTGTGTCCATAGCGTTTACGAAAATAGAATGAGGTGATGCGTCAACGGCTGGAACCTTGCCGTAAGGCCTCTTCCTAAAAGCAACCCAAAGGCCCGCTTTTTGCAAGATGTTACGAATCTGCTGTTCGTCAACGTCGTTGATATCAAGCTTGTTCGGATCTAAGAACGTCTCTGCAGCGTCGCCGTCGACATCTATCACAACCGACACTAGTACGCGTTTAGCACCCCTATTAATGGCCCTTACAGTGCCACTAGCAGGTGCGGTTATCAGCACGCCTGGGTTTTTCTTGTCTTCGAAAAGCGGTTGCCCAAGCTTTACTTGGTCACCTTCTTTGACCAACATTGTTGGCTTTAGCCCAACGTAGTCAGCACCTAAAACAGCAACAGAACTGATATCTGAGGCCACTTCTACTCTTGAATCTGGTTTACCACGAAGCGGCAAATCAAGTCCTTTTTTAATTAGGAAATGCAAGGAAGACCTCACTCATATTTTTAAAACGTGTCTTTAAGAACGGCGCACTCAATGCTCAAACGGTATTGAGTGAAACCCAGATAATCAACAAAACTCTCTAAAATGACGAATCACTAATTACACTAAGTATAAATGCCATCCTGTGCAGGGCGGCGTAATTATACAATGTTGCTAAAGAGCGGCAAGGTATTCTTGTCTTTTCGTGTCGCCCTATCGCCCTATTTACGACAATTAACGATTTAAGTGCCCAGATGTTACCAATTGTGCCGATTATACTTTGTGTAATTTAATCACGAGATATACTAGCAAACAGTAAAACGACGTTTTTCACGCCCATATTAGAATTCTAATGGTCCAGCATTATTGTTTTGGCATTTTTGTTTTAACTCTAATGAAACAACGACGTCGAAATTATTTGAACGGTCTCGGAGTAGATTATGAATCTTGAGAAAGTAATATTTGCCTTTTTTATTATTTTAGCCCTTTCTTTAAACTTTGGGTTTTACAGTGGTGACCCAAGCGACCCATCGCAACACGAGATTTATGAGTTGTTTGCGGCACTCATCGTAAGCTTAATTTGCACGATCATGAAGTTTGGAGATCGCACGCAATATGGCTCTACCGTTTTAGCGTCTAGCTTAGTGGCTGATTTACACTTAATAGTCGCCGCATTGTATTGGCATTTCGCTGGTGCAGACGGTGGTATAGATAGCTCTGAAATGGGAGCGATAGTATCTTTTTCTGCAGGAGCCTTAGTGGCTAACCTCGTGAGCGTAGTGTTATTGCTGATCGAGACCATTAAGGAGCGTAAATAGAAACAGCAGAATGCACGCGACCCTTAACGCTAAGGCATAGCCCCTAATGTCTGACATCATCTTTCTATTTTTACGACGGCTAAGAATGCCCTTAGGCGTGCTCATTATCGTCTATTCAATTGCAATCACAGGCATGACGCTAGCGCCTGGAATAGATGCTGACGGCAATCCTTGGCGTATGAGCTTCTTTCATGCGTTCTATTTTGTCAGTTTTATGGGAACCACCATAGGATTTGGTGAAATCCCACACGCCTTTACCGACGAGCAACGTCTGTGGGTTACGGTCTGCGTTTATGCATCAGTTATTGCGTGGCTGTACGCGATTGGTAACGTCTTACGATTATTTCAAGACGCCTCATTTCAACAAGCCGTATCAGCGCGCACTTTTCGCAAAGCTGTAAGGCGTGTTGGCCAAGACTTTTATGTAGTCTGCGGTTATGGCGACACAGGCAGGCTACTTACTCGTGGCTTGACTGATCTAAACATTCTAGCGATTGTGGTAGACCTAAAATCTGATTTATTAGGCTCTATAGAACTGAGCGAACTGTCACCGCTGCCAATTACGCTTTGTGGCGATATTACGGATCCCGAAACGTTGATCAGTGCAGGCGTTAATCACCTGAACTGCAAAGGGGTGATCGCGGTGACAGAAGACGAACACACCAACCTTGAAATAGCTGTCGCGGTTAAGCTCATTAACGCCAAAGTGAAAGTGATTTGTCGTTCCGAGAGCGACGATGAAACACGCAACATGAGGTCATTTGGTACCGACCATATTATTAACCCATTTGAGACGTTCGCTAACCGTTTGGGTTTACTCACTCACGAGCACACAAAACATCGATTACAAAGCTGGTTTGTGAATCAACACAGCAAGGAGTCAATCAACCTAGAAATCGCTGAAAATGGGTTGCCATCTGGCCTGTGGATAATCTGTGGCTATGGTCGTTTGGGACAATCTATTGTGTCGACAATTCAAGATAAAGCACAGCAGACCGATGATACGATCGAAATCATAATTATAGATCCTAAATTTGAAGAAGGAACCCTAGAGGAAAACGGCATTGCATACACAACAATTCAGGGTCGCGGCACAGAAGCCGAAACTCTCAGGCTGGCCGGCATAGAGCGCGCTAGCATAGTTGTTGCGGCCAGTGACGATGATGCAAACAATCTATCAATACTAATCACTGCGAGAGATATTAATGCTCAAATCTATTCGATTGGCCGCGTTAATGACGAGTCAAAACATTCGCTCTATAAGCGCGTTAAGTGCGATTACATAATGCGTCGCTCACAGTTGGTTTCAAACGAAGTACTTACGCTTGTTTCCCGACCCTTGGTAAGCCGCTTTCTTTCAGAGATTTCGGACCTAGACCCCCCAACCACTGAAATTCTTATTGATCAAATTGAAGAAATCAGCACTGATTCGCTACCCGTTACTTGGCGGCTCACGCTAACAGAAGAGTTTAGCCCTGCCCTAATGCGCATTATTGAGGAGCAACACACCCTTAGAGTAAGTGATGTAGTCGAGAGTTTAGACGTGAGCGACCAAACTCCACGTAAAAAACTAACTGAATTGGCATTAATGCTTTACTCCGGCGACTCGTCCAACAATAAAGGGATAAGCCATACAAAACGAGAAGGCCAAAGACAGCTATTACCTTCTGGCGACCAAGAACTAAAGGCAGGTGATCAACTGCTAATTTGTCACGCCAAGGGCAACACGTGTCGGGCTCAGAAGATGGCCTACGATTATGAAAAAGTAGATTCACGCATAGGTGGCAACAATCACTACATTCCACTGCTCAGATGGTTGCATCGACGCGAACGCACAAAGATGATCAACGACGCTGCAACTGTGATCTCAGTTAAGAATGAGGCTGAGGACATGGTTGAGAACTCTTTGCCGAACACCGCTCAAGACATAAGCAAGAACACGACAGACTAAGAGTAAAATAACTGGACAATTGTATTTATGCTTTTCAGGCACGTGAGGCGTTACCCCAGAAAACGTTGCGTTAGATCCGGCAAAGCATAACAACCGTTTCAGGAACACTAAAGTAATGACATCCAAGACAGCCTCCCAAAACACACTTACAAGCACACCTGTTGCTAGTGATCTAAATTCAGTTCTAGCGGGCTTAGACGCCATTATTTTAGGCAATCCGTTCGCAAATAAACTCGCGCTGGTTTGCTTATTAGCTCAGGGTCACCTACTCATCGAAGATATTCCTGGCGTGGGCAAGACCACTCTGTCGCACACACTGGCCAATTTGCTGGGTCTGCCCTTTAAGCGAGTCCAGTTTACCAGCGATCTACTGCCCACTGATGTGCTTGGGGTAACGATTTACGATCCAGATACTAAGCGGTTCTCGTTTAAGAAGGGACCGATATTCACAAGCGTTCTTCTGGCAGACGAAATCAATCGTGCCACTCCTAAAACTCAAAGCGCACTACTCCAGGCTATGGAGGAATATGAAGTATCCATCGAGGGTAGAACACTTTCACTAGACAAACCGTTTTTTGTTATCGCGACGCAAAATCCACTCGAGCAGCACGGAACGTTCCCATTACCAGAATCACAACTCGATCGATTTCTAATTAGATTATCGCTCGGTTATCCTGGCGAAAAATTTGAAAAGCAACTGCTGCAAGGATCTCTAGACAAGACATCTGCTCAAGCATTATTAACGCCCGAGCAATTACTGGTGCACATGAGCAATGCCCAACAGGTTCATTGCGCTCAACCGGTCGTTGACTATTTATGGCAGATTTTAGAAGCCACTCGACGCAGTGATTTCTTTCAAACGGGTTTATCGCCGCGCGCGGGCTTACAGTGGCTTCGGGCCGCCAAAGCCTATGCGTACTTGGAAGGCCGAGATATGGTCATACCCGATGACATTCGATTGCTGACACCCTATGTCGCTGCACACCGATTACAGACCATTAGTGGCAAGAACTCGGCTGAACTGGTTAGCGCATTGTTACAAGACATACCCGCTGTTTAGGCGAATATCGCTCTATACAACTTATTTTCATTAGGCGACCTCTGACTCGTTATGGCTAATCGCACAGAATCTAATCAGTCTGAGAGCTTCAGCATTGGCCGCCGCCAACTCTATATTCTGCCAACCCGCATAGGTTGGTACTATGCGCTTATCCTCGTCGCTCTATTCGCAATAGCGGTTAAATTTGATGACCAAGCCGCCTTCATGATGCTGTTCATATTGGTGGGAATCGGCAATGCGGTAATGCTGGCAACTCATCGGAATGTAATCGGACTAGAAATTCATAAAGGCGTACCCACCCCCTGCTACGCTGGAGAGGTTGCAACCGTAAGGGTAAACCTTACCAACCACAGCAATCGATCTCGTAAAGCCGTTTACTTATCACTGGCTGATGACCACCAACTTGTAGATTTGGCGCCCAATGAAAGTAAGCGCCTTGAGCTTAATTACATCACCGATGTCAGAGGCATTCACGAGCTACCGCCGGTTGTACTAAGCTCCCAGTACCCTGCTGGTTTATTCTTTGTATGGACCAAGCAAACGTTCTTTAAGCACACATTAACGGTCTATCCTAAAACCAAGAACCTTGTAGAAAAAATGATGAGCCCCGCATCAGGCGTTAATGATTCCGATGTCGGCGCTGCTCGAATGCATCAAGGTGATTTTCAAGGGTTGAGAAACTATCAACCAGGCGACCGATTGCGGGACGTACATTGGGCAAGTTATGCAAAGAATCAGAAATTAATCTCCAAGAAATATGAAGCGCCAAGTGCTTCTAGCCTAGCTTTTAATTGGGCAGACATGCCAAAGCAACTTGGTCATGAAGACAAACTCAGCCAATTGAGCCACTGGCTTACACATGCAGAACGAACAGGCGGAACTTACAGCCTAAACATGCCCTCTACACTGATCCCCTTAAACCATGGGCCTGCGCATTTGCATGAGTGCCTGCATGTACTTGCGGAGTTTTATACAGACAGCGACGAACAAGAGTCTAAAACAATAAACACAGAAAACAAAAAGACTAAAACATTGTTTCTATCATGGTTAAAGAGAAACAAAACCGTCGCAATTATTTCGAACAAGGGTGGCGCGTGAGAATGTCCGCCTCTACCACTAGAAAAGGATTACTCAAGCGGCTTGGCATTAACTTACCGCCTCGCCCTACAGTACCGAAAACTCACGCTCCGAGTAACGCGGCGTTAAGTGCCTTAACGGTCGCGATAGCTTTAGTGGCGGCATGGCATTTTAGTATTGCGCACCCCGCCATAGCTGGATTTACGTTTCTTCCACTGCTCTTAAAAGTGATCTACCTTAGAAGAGATAGGCGCTCCGTAGAGCTTGGAAGGCAGGCAAAGCATGCTCCTTCTCGTTGGGTAATGGCGATATTTACCGTGCTCAGCTTAGGCCTGATCTTAATATTCTATGGCGGCTGGAACGGCCAAGTTGCAGGCATTAGCTTTGTTGTGCTGCTAGTCAGCTTAAAGTTCTTAGAGTCTAGAGTTTTGCGCGACTACTTTGTTGTCTGTGTGATTTTGTTATTTTTGGCGTCCTGCGCCTTTCTCTTCGACTCCTCTATCTTGTCAATCTTAGGTGTGACGTTCTACGTCATACTCATTGTCACCATACTGCACTTGCTTAGCACGCCTGGAGCGCTTGCCACCAAGCCCGTGCTCTTTTCTTCTGCACGGTTAATTGCAACAGCCCTACCGTTGGCTATTTTATTGTTTTTTCTCTTTCCGAGAATTCAGGGTGATTTTGGTTTCTTGCCCTCGCGAGATGAAAACGGCAATTCACAAGCCTTAGAAGATCGAATGATTGCCGGTGACCTAGCCTTAGCAGCCTTTAACAACGCGTTAGCCTTTCGCGCAGAGTTTGATGACGTAACCCCCGCTACCCATGAACGATATTGGCGCGTAAAAGCATTGACTGGTGAGCGAAATTTTCAGTGGGAGATTGCTCCTGATACAACCTGGTTGCAGGACGAGCGAGTCATAACAGGTCAAGGCAAACTCTTGTCTAAAGGATTTTACAATTACACCATTATCCATCAAGAAAGCACCGACCCGTACCTGCCGTATTTAGATTATCTTCGCGGATTTTCAGATGGCATGTTGCTCAATAACACCGTGGTGAGATTACGCAACAATGGCGCAGACCCATTTATCTACAGTGGAAGCGCCGACCGACAACGCAACTTCAACATGTCGGCAGATCTAGTTGATCAACGCTTTCTTCAGACCGAGGCGCTTCCTACCTCGCGTATGAATCGTCAACTTGATACATGGCGTTCCCTAGCAAACACTAACGCTGAGCTGGCAAATCTGGTGTTGCAGCATTTTCGAAAAAATCCATTTAGCTACACTCTGCTTCCACCAATATTAGATGAAGAATTTCCGTTGGAAGATTTCTTTTTCCGCACACAAAGCGGCTATTGCGAGCATTACGCCAGCACCTTCACTACGATAATGCGTTGGCTGCAGGTCCCTGCTAGAGTGGTCGTTGGGTATCAGGGCGGCGAACTGAATACCTCTGGTTCGTTTATCGAAGTGCGCTATTCAGACGCGCACGCTTGGTCAGAGCTTTGGATTGACGGTCGCTGGCAGCGATATGACCCTACGGCGGCTATTAGCCCCGATCGAATCGAGTTTGGCATGCAAGCATTGATGGAGATGTGGGATGGTGGCCAGTTTTCTGATCAGCGACGAGGACGTGCGCTCGCAAACTTTTTGAACCCAAGTGGTGTGAGTGCGGCATACCGTTTTATGCGCCAAACCTGGTCAAACGCCAGCTACCAGTGGAATAAATGGGTTGTAAACTACAGCGTTGATACCCAAAAGGAACTCTTAGAATCACTAGGTCTAGGCAAGTTTAAAACACTTAGCACACTTATGGTGTTGCTCATTATTGGTATAACGATTATTGCCCTCGCGCAACTGCTGCCATCGTGGTTGGCGCGCGAACCAAAAGCAATTGAACAGCGGTTATTCGATATATTGATTAAAAAGATTTCTAGAAAAGGCATAATTATTGAATCTGGTTCAACAGCAAGAGATATAGCAGAGAGCGTTATACAGCGCTCGCCAACTCAAGCGAATGAGATTCAAGAAATAGTCAGTACCTTCGAAAGCCTTAGATACGCAAGTATTGCGGCGGAGAAAAGAGCGACACTACTGAACAGTTTAAAAAGCCAGATTAGTAGATTTCGTCTAAAACCTGGTAAAAAACGGCAAACCACTGAAAATTGAGAATCACATCTCGCAAACCACAGTTACTTTTAATTCACATAGCCTTTCGAAATACCATTACCCAATAGAATTATTAAGAGTCGGGAACTAACAGTTCTGTCCTTTAGGGTTATTACCGAAACTAAAACTCGATCCTAAAAGCCCAAGCTAACTAAAAGCCTATACTAACGATAAGTCCAATCTAACTAAAATACTAAACACCATGCGCCAATTACATAACAACATATATGTTGCAGGACAAATCCTGCCACAAGATATCGATACCCTTAAAGCCGACGGTTTTACAACCATCATCAACAATCGCCCAGACCAAGAAGAAGCGGCACAACCCAACGCAGCCCAAATGAGTGAGCTAGCGCAAGTAGCTGGGATTGAATATGTACATTTGCCAATGGCAAATGGTCAACCTCTTGGCGAAAATGTTGTTAGCGACTTTCGAAACCTGGTCTTAGACCCTGAACAAAAGATACTTGCGCATTGTCGCAGCGGTATGCGCTCGAGTGTTATCTGGGCGTTAGGTGCTATAGCCGCTGGTGAAGTGTCGGTAGACGAGGCTGTTGCAAAAGGCGTCGCCGCAGGAATACCACTACAAAACGCACGCGCTCTACTAGAGTCAGCGGTACCTCAGGCTTAAAAAACAATAACGATAACTATAATAGTAATAAGAAGAAGAAAAGCCTTCCAATATGGTAAGTCCACGTTCAAAAGCTAGAAGCGCCGCGATAACGCAAGGCGACATTGGCGAACAACTAGTCCGCCTCACACTGCCGATGATGCTAGCCCTATTGTCTATAATGGGGCTTGGAATCGTGGACAGTTATTTTATTTCTTTTCTAGGCACGGCTGAGCTAGCCGCCATTGGCTTTTCTATGCCCGTAACCTCAGTGGTCACGAGCATCGCACTTGGTTTGGGTATGGCCATTTCATCACTCACTTCTCGTCTAATGGGTGAAGACAGAGGCGAGCACGCAGCACGTCTAATAACAGATGGCTTTCTGTTAACGTTAGGGGTCGCCATCACCGTCATCACTTTGCTGTTCTTTACACAAGCCGAAATATTTCGAGCGCTTGGTGCGCGTCCTGAAACAGTTCCTCTGATTCAAGAGTACATGCAGGTTTGGTTGATTGGCGTGCCGTTTATAATGCTCACCACTGTCTGTAGCAGTACGTTTAGAGCCATTGGCGATACCTCTTCAGCCGCACAAATTGCGATCATGATGACGTTGACCAATATTGTGCTAGACCCCTTATTTATTTTTGGGCTTGGTCCCATTCCTGCATTCGGAATCGCGGGTGCGGCTGCGGCAACTGTGTGCGCGGTACTTATCGCTTTCACCTTTGCTAGTTATAGGTTGGGGGTCGTCGAGCGGCTATTGGTTTTTAGTCAAATTCAACTTGCTGAATTCAAGCAGCATCTCAAGAGCCTTACCGACATTGCTATACCGGCAGTGCTTGCCAATTCAATCGTACCGTTAATCGCCACGGCGCTTACCGCGATCGTAGCCACCTTAGGCACCGATGCTGTCGCTGGCTTTGGCGTAGTGGCTCGAGTTGAAGCAATGAGTCTAATGACCGTATACGCCCTGTCATCTACCCTACCTATGTTCATAGGGCAAAACCTAGGAGCCAAAAAGTTAGACCGGATTTCAGCCGCAGTAGGCTTGGCATTTCGCTTTGTGTTTATATTGCAAACCTCTCTCGCAGTACTACTGTATTTCACCGGCCCTTTTATAGCTTCAATTTTTACAGATGAACCAGAGGTCGCTAAAGTTATCGTACTCTTTCTCGCGATCGTTCCTTTTAGTCATGGACTCGCAGGTAATACGATCCTGATTAACGTAGCCATGAACGTATTGGGAAAACCACGCTGGGCTTTGTATATCAACTTGGCAAGACTACTCATTCTTACCGTACCGCTTGCTTACATTGGACTACAAATCGGCGAACTGGAAGGATTGCTGATTGGAATTCTACTGGGCAACATTCTGGCTTTCGTAATTGCGAAGCGTCTTTTCGATAAAGTGCTGGCATTGCATAACGTTCCGAAAGTTGGCCTAATTAAAGGCACAAGCGCACATTTACCCGAAGCTATTAAGTAGAGTCCCGTTGCTGCATTATTGGTAGTCTATAAATGCATATCTCTGCCTAAACTAGAACCCAGCATGTCGCAAACTCAAACATTAGTATTGGCCATTGGCGCATTTCAAGGCTTGTTGCTATTCACGCTGCTAGTGACCGACAAGCGGGTTAACTACGCCAGCAAATTACTAGGCGTGCAATGCCTGTTTATAGCCTCCACCTTCGTACTCCCGTTGATCGTTGCAGCTGGAGAAAGTAAGTTAGCTTGGCTGATAGGCTTGTTAGTATTTCTACCGGCTTGTTATGGTGCCCTGACCTATTTGTATTGCCGAACAGCCATTACAGGCTCACCACTAAAGCGCATCGATTTTCTTCATCTAGCGCCCTTAGTTATATGCTATCTGCTCAACTACGACATCCTCTTCACCCCCGAAAAGGCACTGAGTTTTGTCAGAATGGCAGACACCACACTCTTTAGACACACCGTCACAAAGGTCGTTTTTTATGGCCAAGTAGTCGTTTACGTCGCCTTGCTGACGAGAATGGTTAGCCATTATCAAACCAAGGCTCAACAAACGTTATCGTCCTATAACCCAGACATTTTTAAATGGCTGTGGAGCTTAATCGCATTCATGGTTTCGATATGGAGTTTTAAAGTGCTGTTCTACTTTATCAGCCAAAATCCAATCGTAAGTATTCTGGCCGATTGTTTGCTGGTGTTGATGGTCTATTTTATTGCGGTTGTTCAATGGCGCAATCCAAGTCTTTTTCACATTCACCAACTTACAACACAACAACCAGATCCTACGCTGCCGAGCGCTAAACTTTCATCTAATGGATTGCTAGATAAAGAAACACGGGCAACCATTTTAGAATCAGTACAGACCCAAGTTAAAGAACAGGCTTTGTATCGAAACAGTGAACTCACTTTGCCTGCGCTTGCTGAGGAAGTTGGCGTGAGTGTGCATCACCTATCAGAGTCTCTAAATCAACACGGTGGCAAAAACTTCAATTTGTTTATCAATGAATATCGCGTAGCTGAAGTATGCGAACATCTCGACCAAAAAAGCGAACGCAAATTAATTGATCTGGCGTTAGATGCAGGTTTTTCATCAAAGAGTAGTTTCAATGCCATATTCAAAAAACTGACAGGACAAACCCCTAGCCGGTACCGACGCTAAGGGTTGGCACTTGGCGCGTATTCAGCATTGATTTTAACGAGCACATAATATTAAAAGTCTAATCTTATAAAGTTGGACGAACCTGCTAACCTTAGGTGTTGCAATTGAGCCATTAACAACTGATGGACTCTACCCATGTTAAAAACAATTTCAAAATGGCTCTTTAGCCTCTTAGCTTGCTCATTAATTCTTGCAACGGCATATCTTCTTTGGTTTAAAAACGGCGTTAATTTTATCTACGGTGCCCACACCGAAGTGGTCGATCATTCTGTCTTTGCCACCCCCATCCAGTTAACCGCCATTACCGATGTCAGTGTACTTTCCCCAGATGGTCAGACGATGCTTCCTAACCGCACCGTAGTCATAGACGGTGGCGCAATTACAGCAGTGAGTGTCGACGGAACTATACCTACCAACGCGGTGGTTATTGATGGTCGTGGCAAGTACATCATCCCGGGCTTTGTTGATTCACACGCTCATATTCTAAAAAGCCCGAATGATCTACTGCTTTACGTTGCCAACGGCGTTACACATATTCGTGACTTAGGTGGGCCGCCTGAACGCTTAAAATTGCGTGACGAAATTGAACAAGGTCGAGTGGGTCCACGAATGTTTGTTGCATCACCTCCGATAGACTCAATGGGCCTACTCCAAGGTGCCTTTTGGGAACTCATTACATTCCATAAAAATACGCGCAGTGTTGAGCACGCCAAAAGCTTAGTCAAGGAGTATGCCGAGCAAGGGTATGACGCAATAAAAATCTACCACCTTGATATGCCAAGTTATAGAGCTGTAAACGAGCTAGCCGCTAAAATTGGAATACCAACAACAGGCCATTTCCCTTTGTCCCTAGAGTTGTCTGAACTTGCCGTAACGCAACAAAAGGAAGTGGCGCATATTGAAGAAATCGTTCGTGTTCTGATACGCGAATTTGGATCGATAAATGACAAAGGTAGCGCGGCCTTTTATGCCCACGTCGAAACTCGCAGCGAGGAGATTATCGACAACATATTGGCCAACGACATCACCGTAAACTCGGTCTTGTGGTTTATGGAAAGCATCCACGACCAATTCAGCAACCTTGAGTTAGCCTTGAAGGAAGTTCGCATCGAGTACGCCAACCCCGGTCTTGTTGAAGGCACTGACGACGCTGAAGACTTCAAGGTCGGTTGGTTGCCTGGTTACAATCAATTCGAGCTCCCGAGTGATGCTTCCGAAGAATCTCGCATAAACAATGACATTTTCTGGCGGGCCAGAGAGAAAGCACATCACATTCTAATTAAAGCGATGATCCGTCGTGGCGTTAACATCGTAGTCGGCACGGATTCAGGCGCGAACTTAGTGGTACCAGGCTTCTCTTTGCATGATGAACTGAAATCACTTAACAACGCAGGAATGAGTCCAGCGCAAGCCCTCGCCTCCGCCACTACAAACCCTGCCAATTCAATGAACAGCAATGCAGGGAGTATTGAGGTCGGTCGACGTGCAGACATAGTAATGCTCAACCACAACCCTCTAGTTGATATTGAGCACACTCGTGCAATCGACACAGTGATCCTAAACGGTCGCGTATTTGGACGAGCCCAACTCAACGCAATGCTAGAGGCCGTTAAGGCAGCCAATGAGAACAGTCGAAAAATCAATATCGACGAGTACAGATAGGATAGTTCTTTAGGGCCAATCCCACTAGATACAACATGGGAAGCCAAGCTTCACTTCCGACAATACAGTGAACTTGATCCACGCCTACGCCTGTTGCATACGGCGGTCTTAACCGGTCATTTAAAACATGGTTGGAAGAGGCTCTGCCCCTCCAATTTTATGGCGCCCTTACGACTGCACGCTTTCAATGTTAAGGGATGCGGTTCAAGTCTGCGCCGCGCAAACACGAAATTGCAACTTACGCTGTTAGTGGTTAACTACCAGCAAATTATTGGAACCACAATCTTCGTACTTTTAGCTGTCAACTACAAACAGACTGACACCAAATTACCATTAGTCGTTGGAATCACAGTGCAAAGATCTTCAACACATAGATTTGGAGTTGGCGTTGGTAGCTCATTCACATCAATTGTCAAATCATACATTTGGGCTTTAGTTTGAGCGCCAAACACGCGTACGAAATAAGTGCCCGCGCCCTCATTGAGTACTATATTGAAAATCTGCTCCGTACCACCTGCAGCAACCGAGTTTGCAGTGGCTAAGACGTTGACGCCCGAATGGCCGCGCAATTCGAATCCGAGGTTATTCTCGATCAGCGAATTGAAGTTAGCACCTGCGCTGCAACTACCGTTAACATTTTGTGGCCCGCTGAGGTAGGTACTACCCTTCGGAGTCATGGTGACGCTTACTTGCGTGCCGGCTGGTGCGACAAAGCTGTAAAAATATTGGTCGGTATTGCTGTCGATAGACAACCCAGAGCGAATCTTCACTGATGCGCATACGCCAATAGTGCCTATAGCGGTGGCGGTTATTGATGTGTCATTTTGTGTCGAAAATTCATAACGATCGCCGTATCCACGATTAGCTGCGAGGATATCGTCTTCCTGCGCCCCCAGGTATGCAGTTGATATGAACGGCTCCATTAACTTGGTCTGATTTATCGGGCAAACATGAGAAACGCCCATGCCATGGCCATGCTCGTGTTCAAGAACATTGCGGAACCCGCGGTTCTCAGGTCCATCGGGAGCAAAGAACGCCGCATTACCGGTATCGATGATCATGTCGCCGTTCTCGGGGAAATAGTTACAGGCAAGAACATTTGAACCAACCTGTCCATCGACGAGGTGGCCGCCGATACGAATATCACCACGTACACCCAACACCCCTACCGCACCACCGTTGCCAGCCGCAGCGCCATCATCATTCGGTTCATAGACGTATTCCACACCGTTCAATACGCCCCAATTTTCGAATGCCTTCCGGAAAATTGTAAACCACGGTCGCTGAGTTAAATCCGCGCCGCCCGGGCCAGCGCCATGGCTGCCGTCAAGGAAAGCAATGAGGTTGCTATTACCAGGGCTCTCACCGTCCACAAAACAGGTGAAGCCGTTACCGCCTGTGCCGTCAGGCAGAAAACTATAAGTTAATACCATTGGATCTCCCTGACTCAATGGCCCGGGGTTTGTGGCCGATTCGTCCCAGCGTCCAGCATCTTGGAAAGTAAAGCCATTGGTGATTGTCGCAGGTGGTGTATCACTGCAGTAAGTTTCTCCATCCACGTCCCATACAATAGAAGCTTTTTCGCTATTGTTGGACTGTATTGCCTTACCACGTGCTAGCAGGTCGAAGAACTTCTGGGAGAGTACGTGCGGTGTGCCGATAACATCAACCGCTGCCGCCGGATTTACCAAACTTGCAGCTAAAATTGTGACCAGGAGGCAAAGGCTTGCCAGTCGCCGACTTAGGCTTTGGGGAAACTGAGTTACGACCTTAATATGGAATCTCCGTGATGTCACCGATACAGCGCTTTATTTTAACCGCTGAGCAAAGTTAATTCTTTAAGACGCTAAATATTTCAACGCTACGCTCTATGAGCGAACTAGGGTAAAAAAGCCGCGCGTTGATAAAATTCTAAGGGCTTACCCCGCCCTGAACAATACGATTAGTGTATAGCATTTTTTAATTGATCGGGATCGTAGCATTGATGTCTAAAACAGCCATATTTGATAATAAATTTATTAAATTTAAATCAAACACTTAACCTCTAATATTGTAGCGAATTATGAGCTTAGGATATATCAAGCACCAACCACCTATTTCTCCAAATCAATAGATATCGACCAAGTCAAAAATCTCATCACTTCCTTTGAAATAGCCTCAAATCTTTCAACGGTGCGTCCTGTAAGTTTTGTCATATAGTCGTTGGGTAGCCTAGCTTCATACCAAACTCTACTGTGAATTTGCTGCAAGGCAACGACTATTGCATACAGTGGATTCGCCTTGTCGACGAAACACTTTTTTTGTCTTAGCAGAAAGAGTGTAACAATGAAAAAAAAGAAAACGAATATATAGTTTTCAGGCAAGGGTATGACGTTGATGTGGATTCACTGGAAGAAAGGAGGCTATTTGTGCGACAGAGGCAGGCTGTTGATCGCGGACAAGCATCGACCCAGGATTGTCTCACTTTGAAAATATACGATTGCTAATCAGAACAATCGTATACTGTATTGGCGTAACAACAATTTTAAATCGTTTTCATGATAAAGCTCCGAACACCTTTGGTATTGAGTACAGTCCTCGTAGTCACGGTTCTTTGTGTCGTCCGGCTGGTCCTTATGCCAGATTTCTGGGCGTCATCACTAGCCGCGCTTGCATTTTTTCCCATAGCAATAGGCGTGTTATTTGTTCGAGCTCGTTCTGCATCGAAACAAAGTAAGGCCACAATGATCGCAGGTAAGACTAGGGCGGCTTTTGTAGGTGCTGGTGTGCTTCTGGCGGTTTCCTTATTACTGTCGATTACTGACCATATGGGACTTACTGGGCAGAGTGGTAGCGGAGCTGGTGGCATCCTAATTGCGATGTTGTCAGCGATCGCGGCGGTTGCACTAGACCTTGTGAGTGCTCGGCTTGAGCAAAAGGCCGAAAAGGACCCTGAGTGAGGAAAATCGAGAGTTTGCTTGAAATCAGTACTCATCGTGAGTACTCGTAAGGCTTCATAGCACACACGATTTTAAAACTTTACGCAAATGTGCAGTACTGTGCTTTTAGCAATTTATACTATTGTTTAGCCGGCGGGATCATCCACATATCCCTGTCGAGATCGACACCACCAGTCATTTCTTCAGTGACAACTCGATCTATAATTAACAGGCCTCGTTGTGCCATCATTGAAAAAGTGTCTTCACCTATCAAATCAGGAGTGAGGTCCGGAAAACCTCGGCGGGTCCGGCTTATCCAATACAGTTCAGACAGAGGTTTATCCGAGAAAGCAGCCTGTACCGCGTCTTTGCCCAACATAAAGCCCAACAGACCACCCCAGGTTGCGGTCGGATTGTCGCTATCCCAACCTGCCAACGTACCAATTTTGATCGTTCTAAGTAAATCGCCTTGGCCGTAAAACAAGCTAACAAGACTTGCTGCGAAATTAATACCGGCATCAAAGGGTTGCTTGTACTTATAGCCCGCACGGCCTTCCACCTGATAGGCCTGATAAATCGCGTCACGGGTTTTTTCCCAATCGTCTTTATCTGGATTTTGCGAGTACGAGGCCAGTACAAAATCGTACATGTCTGCGGGGTAAGAATTGTCAGGTAGTTGACCCCGAGCTTGCTTGGACATCTCCATTAATTGCACATTGATCGGCAATTGCTTATCTACACTGGCCGCCAGCGAATGCATGCTCACATAAAACCTGGCGATCCACTCTGCCTCGTTTTTGGCAGTAACGCGAATTGGCAAATGTGCCAACTCTAGCGCTATGTCTGGTCGACCTGGCGAAAACAATCCAAAGATCTCTGTGGTGAGCTGCGCGTCAATCATGTTGTAGTTTGGATTATTCGCAGGTTCGCTAGTGGCGGGCGGCAGCATCTGCTGGTCTTTCATCAGATAGTAAGCAGTCTCATTCGACACCCATAAGTAATTTTCGCGCTGGAATTCCTTGGGGGAGATCGGACCATCTTCATTGGAATAGATGTGCTTCAACCAACCTTCGCGAATTTGATGTGCACTCAAACGAGATGTTTCATGGCTCTCGAGCAGATGCTGATACATATACTCTATATCCGTATCATCATCGGCTCCCCACACTTTTTTAGGAGGCAGCAGATAATAATCTATACGACTGGCGTGCGGCGTAAACAGCCCCCAAATCGCTGGCTCGTCGACCTTACCCCAGTCCTCGTCAGTGTAAAACGGAGCTTCTACCCGATCCATTTCGGTTACTAGCCCAGTCCAGTTAGCAATCGATTGTCCCAGCCAGAAGCCGTGTAATTTTGCCGCGTATTCAGACCTGCTGAAGATCAAATCGGTGTCGCTGGATATGTATTCCGAATAATTAACCTCTTCACTTGTTGATGGCTTAACACTCATCAATTGGCCGCAAATACCAGCCGTGGAAACTACTAATAACAGTGCAAGGATCTTCAAACTGGCATATAGCGACTGGCGGATACACGTTTTTTTCTTGTTCACGCACTACCTCTCTCTCATTCAAATACGATCCCGATTTTCTATCTATAATCAAACATAGTAGGCACGCTTAAGTGAAGTGCGCACTACTACCTACTTATAAGTGCTTGCTGAGCGTAAGATTCAAAAAGGAAATAGATAGCGAACGAAGCTGGGATTGAGATCAGGAAATATACCTGAATAAGCAGCAATGTCTGAGTCGCTCATACACCTATGCAGAAAATCATTGCCGCTATAACCAAAATGCTCAGCCATATATCGCTGTACGGCCATAATGCCATCTCGGTCAATCGCTTAGAGATCAAACACTTTTGGGACTATCCGCCCCAACGACGGCGGCTATGATGTTAAAAGCATGCGTTCAAATGAACTAGGACTCAAATTAATTATTTTATCTAATGCCTAATCGTACAGAACAAATCTATTTTTCTGGATAGTCTACAACCCAATTTACATAAAGCTCAGTTCCGACTTTTAGCGCCTCTTCACCTGCGTAAAAAAGCGGTGAGTGGTTACTCGGTGCCGTTGCAGCATCTTGACCTTCAGGTGTTATACCTAAGAATACGAATAGCCCTGGTACTTCTAGTGCGAAAAAAGAAAAATCTTCCGCCCCAGTTACCAACGGGCTGATAGACACCTTGTCTTTACCCGCGACTCGCTCCATTGTAGGTAGCATTTTTTTGGTCAATTGCACATCGTTTATGGTTACTGGATAGCCCTCGTCAATATGTACATGAGCTTCTGCGCCGGTGGTCTTGGCCGTCATTTGGGCAGTCGTTTTTAAGTTCTCAAATATCTACGCTCGGTTGTCCATATCAAAATTGCGAATAGTGCCCTCTAGATACACTTCATCTGGGATTATATTATTGCGCACGCCCCCTTCGACGATTCCGAAACTGATTACAGCTGGCGCTTTGGTAATGTCTACCTGGCGGCTAACGATAGTCTGCGTATTACCTATAATTTGCCCTGCAGCCACAATCGGATCCACGCCGCCCCAAGGTCGGGAGCCATGAGTTTGCTTACCTTTTACGGTGATTTCAAATCGATCTGAAGAGGCCATTAATGGTCCTTCTCGATAGGTTATCTGGCCAGCTGTGCCAGCAGACCATACGTGTATACCAAAGACCACTTCAGGTTGATATCTTGAAAATAGGCCTTCTTTCAACATCAATTCTGCGCCACCTTCTTCACCCTTCGGCGCGCCCTCTTCTGCAGGCTGAAAGATGAATACGACAGTGCCAGCGACCTGCTCTTTCATGATAGCAAGCTGTTCAGCAGCCCCCATCAACATTGCCATATGCAGATCATGGCCACAGGCATGCATTACACCAACCTCCTTGCCTCGGTACTCGGAAACGGCCTTGGATTTAAACGAAACATCGGTCTGCTCAATGACAGGAAGAGCATCCATATCCGCGCGCAAAGCAATAGTAGGACCAGGTTTACCGCCCTTTAAAACACCGATCACACCAGTGTGAGCAACACCAGTTTCTACTTCTAAGCCTAGGCTAGTCAAATGCTTCGCAATAACATCGGCCGTACGAAACTCTCGATTACTTAATTCAGGATTCAGGTGTAAGTCGCGGCGCCACTCAATAACTTTTTTCTCTAATTCATTTGAAATCGAAACAGTCTGCGCTGCGTGCGCGCTACTAAAACCAGCAATACTGATCAAAATGGCAAAACCAATGGCGAAAAACTTCATGCGAAACTCCTGAAAAATCATATTGATTTACGAGTATGCATCGTTAGTTGTTAGAAGACAATATGAGGCATGGACGGCAATAGGCGATGAGGTGATGACCATATACTTGGTGAGTCAGGTCGTCTCCACAGCCTAAGCCCAACTAGAGAATCATATGACAAACGTTTTTATCAGTCTCTCGATCTCTTGTATAGAAACATAGCGTCGCCATAGCTAAAGAACCGGTATCTCTGCTCAACAGCATGTTGATAAGCGGCCATAATCGTATCTCTGTCAACTAAAGCAGAGACCAACATCATCAAGGTTGATTCAGGTAAGTGGAAATTTGTTTGTAGACAATCCACTACCTTAAACTCAAAGCCAGGATAGATAAAGATATCAGTATCGCCGGAAAAAGGCTCTAACAGCTCACCCGCGCTATGCAAAGCCGCGGTCTCTAGTGACCGCACACTTGTAGTTCCTACCGCGATTACTCGCCCCCCAGCCGCTTTAGTTCGGTTAACCGCGTCACAGACCTGCTGATCAACAATCGCCAGCTCCGAGTGCATCTTGTGCTCTTGAATGTCATCTACACGCACGGGTTGATACGTTCCTGCTCCTACGTGCAATGTTAGGCGTGTAATTTCGACACCTAGATCGGCGATCTTAGCGAGTAACTCAGGTGTGTAGTGAAGCCCTGCGGTTGGGGCCGCTACCGCTCCTGCGTGTTCGGCATATACGGTCTGATAACGAGCTTCGTCGTCACCACTGACCTCACGCGTAACGTACGGTGGTAGTGGCAACTTGCCGTGCGTTTGAAACCAATCCGTTAGATCAACGCCTGGATCGGAATCAATCTGAGCTATCACTTTAACTACAAAAAAAGAGTCTTGCCGCCCTACTACAACCAACTGCTCGGCAGCTCCGTCAATCTTTAACGCTTGACCAACCTTAGGGGATTTCGATGATTTGATTTGGGCAACGAAAGTATCTTCGCCAATAACCCGCTCAAGCATTATCTCGATTCGACCACCGGTATCCTTAGCCCCTTGTAGCCGAGCCTTAATTACCTTGGTGTCGTTGACGACCAACAGATCGCCTGGTTTGAGTAGCGAGCTAATATCGACGAAGGGGCGATCAATGAACTGACCGTCTGGGCTTATCTCAAGAAGCCGACTGCTGTCGCGATTGGCTGCGGGATGTTGCGCGATGAGTTCATCGGGTAAGTCGAAATTAAAATCAGAAAGATTCACGTCTTTTACTCTTAACTTTTAATGGCTAACTTCAAAATTCACTAACGAGCTTAAAAAAGCTAATCGGCGTTAAGAGATAGCCGGAGCAGACAACATTTCGCGGCGCCCTATTACTAGCAACAAAAAGCTAAAAGCACTCATGCTTACAACAACAGCCGTTAGCCACAAAGGAACAGGCAGAACCAGCATTGCCACGATCAGCGCAGGCACCCTTACCCATTCAATAATTGTGGCGTGCGAAAGGTTCTCTAATACAACACCAATTGCATAGGTACTAAACGCAATAAACACTGTGCAGCCAAGAACACTGAGTGATGTCATAGACGTTATGTTGACCAAGAATGTCAGAACCAATGCCGCAAGCACTATGTAATGCACAACCCCATACACCTTAATTGAGTTGGGAATAACCACATTAAACTTTTTAAACTCAGACAACGCGGCCTTACGAGTTGGAAAACGAGCCTCAACATCGGGGGGTCGCCAACCTGTGCGTCGAAACCAAATGGTGACTTTATGCCACCAGTTATTGGTCAAACTGGCGTCGACCCACAACTGTTTATAAACCTGGATATTGGCCCAGAACGGGTTCCAGCTCGAAATAGCACCCGTAATACCAAACACGACCGGCTGTTCGTCTAGCTCTTCTTGAAAAGTGTTAAACAAACGATCCCACAGAATAAAAAAACCGCCGTAATTTTTATCAATATAGATGTCGTTTTGGGCATGATGAACGCGATGGTTTGATGGCGTCACAAAAAATAATTCATACCACCCCAATTTACCAATATGACGTGTGTGTACCCAAAATTGGTAGATTAGGTTTAGTGATCCTACGGTTAATAACATGAGTGGATCAAAACCCAACACTGCCATCGGAATATAAAACAGTACTGAGAGAAAACTCGTGCTGGTTTGTCGTAACGCCGTCGTTAAGTTGTACTCTTCGCTTGAATGATGCACGACATGAGCGGCCCACATGACATTCATCTCATGGCCAAAGCGATGCACCCAGTAGTAGGTGAAATCATAAAGAACGAATGCCAGCACCCATATAGCCCAATGATTTGGCATCTCAAAAAGACTAACTGAGTCGTAAACGGCCGCATACAGAGCGAACGGTACAAATGCTTGTAGGATGCCCGACATACGGCTCAAAACGCCCAAATTGAGACTAGTGATCGCGTCGCTCGCCTGGTAGTAATTGGTGCCTCGTACTTTCTCAGCGATCAACTCAAGGGCGATCAAGAAGAAGAATCCAGGTATGGCATAAAGAATTAGATTCATTGCTATTCGTCAGTTGTAACTTAACTGTTAGCTTCTTTGCGCCAACGTTGATAACGTTTGGTGCGGTAACGGGTCAGTAGTCGATCGCGAACAATCGCAATCACAGGATTAACTGTTGGCTTAGGTTTAAGCCCCTTTGCCATTCGCCCTAACTGTAACTTGGTAACCGCCATATTGGCTAGCGCGGATATGGTTTTATTTTTCCATTCGACATTCGGAATAATGACTTGGGTACTTGCCCCACTCTGCCATGAACTTGCTAAAGCCGGCTCGTACGCAAAAGCTCGGGCGAGTCCTAACACACTCACTCCAATGCCCTGCTCATCTTTTTCAAGCGCCGCTTGCGCAACCTGCTTAGTGCGAATTCCGCCGGTCACCATAATAGGTACGCTTGCGACTTGCGCAATATCCCGAGCGAAGTCGATAAAATAAGCTTCACGTTTTAAGGTGCTCGACAATGATTCGTCTTTAGCATTGCCTTGCATGGCGGGGCTCTCATAACTACCGCCCGATAGCTCGATTAGGTCAATGCCCATATCGTTGAGTTGAGAGACTACCCAAGCAGCATCTTCTAAGTCAAAACCGCCTTTTTGAAAATCGGCTGAATTAAGCTTTACCGAGACACAAAATTCTTTAGCTACTTGGGCGCGAATTGCGGCTACTGCTTCAAACAAGAAACGTGCTCTGTTTTCGCGACTGCCGCCGTATTGGTCGTCACGGGTATTGGTTAAAGGAGACAGAAACTGGCTGATCAAATAACCGTGTGCGGCGTGTATCTGACAACCATCAAAACCAGCCTCTTGGGCAAGTTCTGCGGTGTCTGCAAAACGCGACACTAAGGCTGTAATCTCTTTTTCATCAAGGGTTCGAGGCTTAGCAAATAATTTGGAAAAACCTGGAATATCCACACCCTTATCCGAGGCTGATACCGCTTGCTCGCCCATCGCGGCATAAACTTGACGACCTGGGTGGCTAATTTGCATCCACACTTGATTGTCTGCGCTCTTTGCCGCTGCGGCCCATTCTTTAAAGGGCGCAAGATCTCTACCTTGTTCTAAGACCACGCCACCGGGCCCGGTTAATGCATCTGCACTAATCATGACGTTGCCAGTCAAAATTAGACCGGCACCTCCATCAGCCCATTGAGTGTAGAGCTTCTGTAGTTTTTCGCCTGGGTACTGTGCCCATTCGCATAAATTTTCTTCCATCGCCGCTTTACATAAGCGATTTTTAAGCACCACTCCGTTCGGCAACGTTAACGGTGAAAACAAACCCAAACTATTGATCGAATCGCTCATAAAGAGACCTTGGTATTATTGATGACAGTAAAACTGTAAAACGGTTTTACTGTCCGTTTACGAGTAGAAGGACTTTTTGCTCTTAGCTAACTTGCCTAAACTCGGAGCAGGTGCAAATCGTTCGCCATGCTCCTTCTCCAAAGCACTTAGTTTTTCAAGAACCGTATCAATACCCATTGAGTCCATATAGCGGAATGGTCCACCCAAGAATGGCGGGAAACCTAAGCCGAAAATAGCACCAATGTCGCCGTCGCGAGCGCTACGTAAAATGCCCTCTTCCAAGCAGTATGCGGCTTCGTTTAACATTGATAAAACAACGCGTTCGGCAATTGCTTCACTCGACATTTTTTTAGAACCCGCATGATCCCGACTCATGCCCATAACGTCGTAAATGCTCATATCGACTTGTTTGCCTTTAGACTTCTCTGAGTAGTCGTAAAAGCCTCGGTTGTTTTTACGGCCCTGACGGTCATCTTCAAGCACTTGGTTGACGCCGTCGATCAATGGAATTCGATCGCCAAAGGCTTCGTTTAGAGTAACAACAATATGCGCACCAACGTCGATACCTACTTCGTCCATCAATTTGATAGGGCCAACAGGCATTCCAAACTTCTCAAGCGCTGAATCTACATCTTCAATGGATACGCCTTCTAGAACCATGCGCACCGCTTCCATGTTGTAAGGCACCAATACACGCGTCGTGTAAAACCCTGGTCCATCGTTAACAACAATAACTGTCTTGCCTTGTTGCTTACCAAGCTCAACAGCCGTTGCGGTTACCCAGTCAGCGGTGTTACTACCCGTCACTACTTCGAGTAATGGCATTTTTTCAACGGGACTAAAATAATGCATACCAACAATACGCTCGGGATGCTTAGCTTTAGCGGCGATCGCATCGATCGGTATAGCGGATGTATTCGTAGCAAAAATCGTAGGCTTGGCTTTTTTACCCCTGACTTTCTGCAGGGCTTCGATATCAGCAACCATTTTCTGTTTGAGATCAACGCTTTCAAAAACAGCTTCAATGACCACATCGGCTTGCTCAAGGCCATCGTATGTAATGCCGCTGGTTAGACGGCTCATCAACTCTTGACGTTGATGTGGCTTGATACGCCTACGTGCCAACTTCTTGTCCACAATCTTGCCAGTGTAAGCAACACCTTTGGCAAGGCTGTCGACTGCAATATCTTTTAGACGAACGTTTTTGCGGGCTTGATCCATACTCACGTAGGCAATACCTGCCCCCATAAGACCTGCGCCCAAAACTCCAATCGTTTCGGTCTTTACAGCTTTAGCATCGCTATCAACACCGGTGTCTTTTTTAAGGTCGGTTGTTGCAAAGAAAATATTCACAAACTGGCTCGACTCAGGCGTCATCAACAGCTGTGAGAATCCGCGTGCCTCAATATCCAATCCCTTATTAAGAGACGTGCCTAAACCACTATTAACAACATCCAATATTTTTAGGGGCGCCGGGTATTTCCCTTTAGTCGCTTTCATCACGCCTTTGCGCGCCTGGGCAATTACAAACTTGCGACCAAGAAACGACTTCATCAGACGTTGCATCATGGGCACTTTTCGATTGGGTTTGCCTTTGGCTGCAAAACGTCGTGCGACATCCATCAATACTTCAGGTTCAACGGCACTATCGACCAGTCCAATCTTTTTGGCTCGCACGGCCGACAACTGCTTACCGGTTAACAACAGATCAAGCGCGCTGGGTAAATCAATCAAACGGGGAATACGTTGTGTTCCGCCGCCACCAGGAAGAATACCTAACTGCACTTCTGGCACACCAATCTTAGTGGCTCTAGCTGTGCTCGCCACACGATAGTCAAATGCCAAGCTAATCTCTAATCCGCCGCCCAAGCAAACGCCATCTATGGCCGCAACTGTGGTAATAGGTAGATCAACAATTCTCTGGAAAAACGCATGCAACAAATGGCATGACTCGTACGCCTGCTGCTCAGTCTCAATGCCTTGGAGCATCGAAATGTCCGCTCCCGCAAGGAAACAGCCAGGCTTACCGCTTTTAAAAATCAAAGCTGTCAGACTAGCATCCGCTTCAATTTGTGTGAATATCGCCTCGTAGTCGGCCTGCACCTGCATGTTAAGTACGTTTTGCGGTTGCGATGGGTCGTCCATAGTGACGATGGCGATGTTATCAATTTTTTCGAAAGTAAAAATACTCATGCGTTTCTCGTTTTTCTAAAAGAGTTCGTATTACTGCTTACTTGCTTTATTTAAGCTATAAGCAAAGACCTAGAGCGAATGGCTTATGCAGATTCAAGCACCATTGCAGCACCAAGACCACCTGCGGCACACGCTGTAATTAAGCCAAGACCATTGCCTGTGCGCTTTAAGTCGTACAGCATTTGAGTTATCTGGCGAGTACCCGTTGCGGCAAAAGGATGCCCTAGTGAAATTGAGCTACCCGAGACATTAAAGGCATCAAAGTCGATTTCGCCAATTGCTTCAGAACGATTCAAGCGCTCTTTTGCAAACTTCTTAGACGCGAACGCTTGAGTGTTAGATAACACCTGCGCCGCAAACGCCTCGTGCATATCGATTAGGTCGATGTCTTTTAATTTCAGTCCTGCTGCATCCAATGCCTTTGGCGTTGCGAATGATGGCCCCATCAGCATTTGCCAATTGGGATCAATCGCCGCAAAAGCGAAGCTCTTGATATAGCCCAAAGGCGTGTGACCCTCGGCTTTGGCTTTTGCTTCGCTCATCAAAATGACTGCGCTTGCGCCATCCGTTAAAGGTGAACTGTTAGCGGCCGTTACTGATCCATTCTCGCGATCAAAAACAGGTTTTAGCTTGGCGTACTTCGAAAGTTCGGATCCTTCTCTAAACAAGTTGTCCTTAGAAATTGCGGCGTACTTAGGATTGAGAATAACGTCCATCACCTGCTCAGAAAACCAACCTTCTTTCCAAGCCTTAGCGGCATTGGTATGCGAGCGGTGAGCCACTTCATCTTGGTCGGCACGCGCAATGTGATTCTCCTTAGCCATTTTCTCGGCCGCTTGGCCCATGGTGTACTCCGAAGAAGGTTCTTTGATACTTGGTGCGCCAGGCATTAGGTCTTTAAGTCCGATACCCTTAAACGCTGCCAACTTGGAGCCACGACCATAGGTCATTTTAACCATAGCCTCGGTCATCTTTTTGTTGACGCTTATAGGTCCTTGCGACATTACATCCGCGCCGCCGGCAATACCCACTTCGATTAAGCCCGCTTGGATATTCATAGCCACATCTACCGCTGATTGATAACTACTCGCACAGGCGCGTGACACGCTATAGGCATCGCACGTAACAGGTAAGTTTGAGCCCATTACGATTTCACGCGCGATGTTAGGCGCGTCTGGCGACATGACTACTTGGCCAAAGACCACTTTTTCAACTTCGTCTCGGTTAATTCCGGTGCGAGCAACTAGCTCGGACACTAAGTGCGCGCTTAAAATACGCGCTGGTACTTTGCTATAACCCGTCGCGATCTTTTGAAAAGGAGTACGCAAACCAGCAACAACTGCGACGCGCTGAGAAGAAGAATTAGCCATGATCTATACCTTTAGTGAGGTTTTTCTGGGTGAATGCTGTGATTGAAGCTCAATGTGAGAGCTCTAATGACATTGCTATTCGCTTAATCTGTGGGCTGGTAAAAACTGGACTCTAGCGCAGATATAAGCACGTTAATCAGCGGGCTATAATATCAAACCAAACCACAGATACGAAGGGAGATAGACGATGTGTCTAGGACAATTTGGTAAATACTCAGTATCAGAGTACAACAAGCGCAAATGCGACTGTACATTTGTCACTAAAAACCAGTGTTAGTGAACTTATGTCAATAAAGCTTTGATTTTCTTCCAATCAAATTGGGGGCCAGGATCAGTCTTTCGGCCTGGCGCTATGTCACTGTGAGCAAAAATATTACCTTTAATAGCCGGTTCAGCGAGCTTAATTGCGCTCAATAAATTGCTTAACGTATCGTATTGATCAGGAGTGTAACCATCTTCGCCCTCATCAAAGCCCTCTAACTCTATACCAATAGAGTTGTTATTAACGCCCGTAGATTGCAAGCAATAAGATTCACCTGCATGCCACGCTCGTGCACTAATGGGTACAAACTGAACCACCGAGCCTGCTCGAGAAATAAAGAAATGTGCGGATACCGTTAAGCCCTTTATTTCTTGATAAAAAGGGTGAGCTTGCGTATCCAACTTATTGCAGAAGAATTGAGCCACAGGGTGCTCGGCCATACTGTCGGGCGAATGGTATTGGCCTGGCGGCAAGCTAATCGAATGCAACACAACAACGTCGACCGAACAGCCTTCTGGCCTTGAGTCGCAGTTGGGTGATGGAACGAACAGGGCGTCGTCACATAGCCCCGTAGTAGTATCGATGCGCATTAGATCAACTCAAATCGAACAGTTAGGTATAGCAATATACCAGCGTACAGTGCGGCAACAATGTCATCCAGCATAATGCCTAAACCACCGTGTACTCGGGCATCGAGCCAACCGATGGGCCAAGGTTTAACAATGTCAAAAAACCGAAACAGCACAAAGCCAACTATTAAAGTGGGCAAAGAAAAAGGAACAAACGCAAGGGTTACAAAAATGCCTACGATTTCATCCCATACTATAGCGCCATGGTCGTGCACTCCTACATCACGAGCAGTTTGACCACACAAGTAAACCCCTACTCCGCTCATCACTAAACACATTAGCAAAAACACTGGAGACTGTGTGCCTAGCCAAGGGCCAATGAATAACAGCAACAGAGCGCCTGCTAAAGTTCCCCAAGTTCCGGGGGCTGGCCGAATTAGACCACTACCAAAGCCTAGCGCAAGAAAATGCACAGGATTGGATAGAGTGAATTTTACTTGTTGTGATTTATTGGCCATATTTGTGCCTAAAAATGTTGGTATGCATAGGGGTCAAGTTCGACGCTAGTATCATCGCGTTCTAGTGTCAATTTAACTTTGTTTAGCGGTTGTTGAGCTGACTTATGTTCTGACAGTCGACTACCAACGCGGCCAACCTTAGTGACTTGTGGTGCAAGTTCAGGGTTAATTCGTTGCCACTCGTCTAAGCGGCTTGCGGATATAGTAAACGCTAGCTGATAATCTTCGCCACCATACAAAGCCAATTGCTTGATTCGATCATCGCCTAAACTCGCAGCGAGTGACAACGCAGTGTGAGTTGGAATAGCCTCCCAGTCTAAGCTTGCATTGACCCTAGAAGCGCGCAGGATATGATGTAAGTCGCCCGCTAGACCGTCCGAGATATCGATACAACTACTGGCATAGTCCGCCAAGGAACTACCAATAGCATGCTGAGCCTGTGGACGATTAAGGCACGCAACGAGTTGGTCAATGGAGTTCTTGTCTAACTGATTAATCCAAGACTGGTCGTCAGTAGCCGTCGTATCTGAGAAGCCATTAGTCGCCTTGTCTGAAGAGCCTTTCGCTGCCGTACGAATAAATTGAATAACTCTTAGGCCTGCAGCCGCGCCCCCAAGCTGTCCAGTAACACAGATTATGTCGTTTGGCTGCGCTCCGCTACGCAGCAAACCTTGGCCTTTGCGCACAGTCCCCATTATTGTGAGACTCATCGACAATGGCCCCTTAGTGGTATCACCACCAATAATGGCTAACCCAAGTTTAGTTGCTTGTTGATTAAGGCCTGATGAAAATTGCTCTAACCATTCAGGCTGCATTTCGCTAAGCGACAGTGCTACAGTTGCCCACTTAGCCTGCCCACCCATTGCAGCGATATCACTAACATTGGTATGAATGAGCTTGTGCGCGAGATCGCAGGGGTCCGCGTTTGCATAGAAATGTTGATTAACGTTCATGGTATCGGTTGATACCAGTAAGTCTTGGTCAGCGGGAACATCTACTATCGCCGCATCATCACCAACGCCAAGCACGACTGAGTCGCCCTTGACGCCCAAATCTGTGCAAAAACGTTGAATAAACTCGAACTCACCCATACTCAGACAATTGCCTCGTGTAGATAAGCCCGCATACAGTAGCTGCTTATACTAAGCAGTACGTTCGCTCTTTGCGAGCTTGTCCATAACGCTGTTAACGAATTTATAAGATTTATCAGACCCAAAGACTTTCGCAAGTTCAATCATTTCGTTGAGAACAACCTTAGTCGGAACATCCGCTAGAAACCGAAGTTCATAGGCGCCTAAGCGTAAGATTGCTCGTTCCACAGGGTCCAAAGCCTTGAATGGTCGCTCAATGATGGGCTCGATCATTGCTTGTAGCGCATCGGCATTACCGGGAACACCGTCGATAATCATACGCAAGTAGCGCTTATCAACGTTCTGCATATCGTGTATTTGCACGAAGCTAGCTTCGATTTCGTTGGCTTCTTGCCCCGTTAAGTCCCATTGATAAAGGGCTTGAATGGCTGCTTTTCGGGCATTGTGACGACTAGACATTAGCGTGATTCATAAGTTGTTTGAGCTCGCATTTTGAGAGCTTTTTGCGCACTGCGCTTTGTGTGTAGGTAGCGTAGCGCATATAGGCCGTCTAGACGGAAACAGGAAAATAGAAATAGATAAGGTACAAAGACAACACAGTAATCACCACAAACGTACACGCCATTCCGACCTGCCTACAAATCATCCAGTCCTTAGGATTCATTATGCCCACAACATGAAGCAATCGGCCGATTACGAATACGCCGCCCAATACCAAGACCATGAGTCGAGACATCGTCAACGTTTCCACAAACCACAACAGAATAAGCGTTAAGGGTACGTATTCTGCAAAATTTCCATGCGCTCTAATAGCTCGCTCTAATGAAATTAAATCACCGTGCCCAGAAGAAATATTTTTTCCAATACGGAGTCGGACCACAGCAACAGAAAGATAAATAAACAACAGCGCTAAAAGTGCAGCAAACAAAGGTGTAATAAACATGATTTTCTACCGTAAGAGAGTCGAATGCAGCTCGTTGACATTAATCAAGACCTCAAAGGACTTAAAGCAAAATTGACAGGCTTTATATACAAGGCCTGTATTCGTAGGCCTATTTAGTAGGGCTATTTTATAGAACACCCAAAAATTGATTAAGGTCCGCTGAGCGTATTTACAATACCAAAAAACCTTGGTTTTAGGCGCGCGAGTATAACAAAGCGTTGCTCGATTCCCTATCTAGTTTGCAATAGACGTTCTAAATAACGTGCAATTAGATCTACTTCAATATGCACTTGATCGCCTACTTTAAGATCACCAAGTGTGGTTACCTCAAAGGTATGAGGAATCACATTAACATCAAAGCAGTCGTCGTCCACCGAATTAACGGTCAAACTCGTACCGTTCAAGGTGACGGAGCCCTTCTGAGCTATATATCGTTTAAGAGCTTCTGGAACCCTAAACAGCATACGCCATGAGCGCGCGTCTTCTTTTAGCTCAAGTAACGTTGCCATACCGTCCACATGGCCCGACACCATATGGCCGCCGAGTCGTGTGGTAGGCAATAACGCCATCTCCAGATTAACGCGCTTGCCAGTAACCCATTTTCCGATGCATGTATGATTAATTGATTCTACCGAAACGTCAAAGCTCATATCCGCGCCATTGCGCTCAATAACGGTTAAGCACACACCGTCAATGGCAATACTGTCGCCTAAAGAAACATCCCTTTTGGCATACTCTTCGCTACTTATGGTGATGCGCACATCACCGCCCACTGGCGTAGCGCTCACAACAGTTCCAATCGTTTCAACTAAACCTGTAAACATGTACTAACTCCACATATAAATAAAACGGTAATTAGACTTAAAAACCTATTCCTCGAAACAACGCTTCGGAACAAGGTTTCAAATCAAGAATTAAAGAACCCCAAAATACTGCAACGCTTGTTGACGGAACGCCGAAACACAAAAATCACCACCAACCATTTTCACGTCTCTGATTTTAAATTCGCTTCGGTCTGAAAAATTCACGGATGAATTAAAGTCGAACATACCTCTACCTTTGTCGCCAAGAATGCTGCCCGCGTAAAAAAGCACCAACTCATCTATTAAGTTGGCCTCGATAAATGCACCACTAAGTTTCGCTCCAGCCTCAACGACAACATGGTTAAACTGCCAATTAGCTAGTTCTACTAAAACATCATTCAAATCCAAGCGATCAGATCCTTCAAGGGCTTTAACGCGAGCAATTTCTACACCCAAATCCTCGAGCTCTGCAATCTTGTCTAATTTTTGTTTGGAAGTTTCGATAGACGTAACAACCATGCAGTTTGAATCATCCCCTATGATTTTGGCATTAAGAGGAATCTCTAGCTTGGCATCAATGACTACTCGGATGGGTTGACGTGCGTGGTCAACTAACCGCACATTCAATTTGGGGTCATCTGCGAGTATAGTTCCGATACCGGTGAGTACTGCAGAAGCCGCCGCGCGAATATGCTGTACGTGTGTCCGAGCTGCGTCGCCTGTAATCCACTTGCTCTCGCCATTGTGCGCTGCGGTGCGGCCATCAAGCGTTGCGGCACTCTTGAGTGTCACCCAAGGTTTTGCAGTCGTCATGCGAGTGACAAACGCTTTGTTTAGCCATCTCGCTTCATCTTCTAATACACCGCTAATAACCTCAATTCCCGCGGCCGTGAGCAGTTCAAACCCACCACCTGCAACCAAAGGATTGGGATCGGACATCGCAGCGACAACTCTAGAAATTCCCGCATCGATTAGTGCATCGGTGCAGGGTGGCGTTCGGCCTTGATGACAACAAGGTTCCAAGTTGATGTAAGCTGTACCACCACGGGCATTATCACCCGCAGCAAGTAATGCCATGCGCTCTGCGTGCGGTTCGCCAGCCCGAGAATGATACCCAACTCCGACTTTCTGCCCTTCATTCATAATAATACAGGCGACCATTGGGTTTGGATGAGTAGAGGTTAGACCTCGCTCAGCCAGCGCCAACACCTCCTGCATAAGAAGATTGTCTTGGTCTTCAAAACTCATAATCAAGATCCCCTGCTAGTCTTAGCGACTCGCTTTGCCCAAAACTCATAGATTTAGTCGTCAAGCCTAATACGCCAGCACTGTGAGATACGACAATTTCAAATCGCATAAAAATGGCAGAAATTATTTTTTGCCTTTTGTGGTTGGTTTCAGATTGCGTCGACCGTGCGTGGTCTGCGCTTGCAGTCGCTTAATCTCATCACTAAACGCATCGACATCTTGAAACGAACGGTAAACTGACGCAAACCGTACGTAGGCCACTTGATCAACGTCGCGTAACTCGTCCATAACGATGTCGCCAATAGCCCTAGCTTCGATTTCGCGTTCACCGCTCGTTAGTAACTTGCGCTTTATCCTGTATAAAATTTGGCTTACCTGCGAAGATTCAACAGGTCGTTTCTCGAAGGCTCGCTCCAAACCACGAGCCAGCTTGCCTTCGTCGTAGTGCTCTCGATTTCCGTTAGACTTGACAATAAACGGCAACTTAAGGTTCGCTTCCTCAACTGTGCTAAAACGTTCGCCACAAGCTTCACAAGACCTGCGACGACGCACAGCGTCGCCGTCGTCGGTGAGGCGCGAATCAATCACCCGAGTATCATCGTTTTGACAGAATGGGCAGCGCATAATGGCTCAGAAAAGTATGTTGATGGTGTTATAAAACAGTTAAATAAACTTAGTCATTGTAGTCGTAAACGGGGAATTGCGCACACAGGTCCACAACCTCGCCCTTCACTCGGTCACACACGGCTTGGTCAAACTGACCCTCTACGGTCACTGAGTCCATAACGTCGGCCATCCACGCTGCCAACATTCCCATTTCTTTTAAGCCAAAACCTCGAGTAGTGATCGCTGGCGTGCCAATACGAATACCGCTTGTAACAAACGGACTTTGCGGGTCACCAGGAACACTGTTTTTATTAACCGTGATGTTTGCGGCACCAAGTGCTGCTTCTGATGCCTTACCGGTAATGCCTTTGTCTACCAAACTAATAAGCGCTAAATGATTGTCAGTGCCGCCAGAAACAGCGGGGTAACCACGATCCTTAAGCGCTTGAGCTAAGGCTCTAGAGTTATCAACAACGCGTTTTTGGTAATCAGTAAAACTAGGGTCCAACGCCTCTTTGAACGCTACGGCTTTAGCCGCGATCACATGCATTAATGGACCACCTTGCGAGCCTGGAAACACGCGAGAATTAAGGGCTTTTTCTAAGCTTGGGTTAGCTTTGGCAAGAATGATTCCACCGCGAGGGCCCCTTAAAGTTTTGTGTGTAGTACTCGTGCATACGTCGGCAATACCAACTGGGCTAGGGTAAACACCCGCAGCAATCAAACCAGCGACGTGCGCTATATCGCACATCATATACGCGCCTACTTTGTCGGCAATATCACGGAATTTCTGCCAATCCAAAACTCTTGAATAGGCGCTAAATCCAGCAACAATAACTTTTGGCTTGTGCTCTAACGCTAGGGCTTCTACCTGATCGTAGTCGACTTCGCCGGTCGAAGTATCTAGACCATATTGAACAGAGTTATAGATACGACCGGAAAAATTAATCTTGGCCCCATGTGTCAAATGACCACCATGATCTAAGCTCATGCCAAGGATTGTCTCACCCGGATTAACCAGTGCCTGATAAGCCGCCGCATTGGCAGACGAACCAGAGTGCGGTTGAACATTTGCGTAATCGGCTTTAAACAACTGCTTAAGACGAGAGATGGCAAGATCTTCTGCCACATCAACATAGGCACAACCACCGTAGTAACGCTTACCAGGATAGCCTTCGGCGTATTTATTAGTAAGCTTAGTGCCCTGTGCTTGCATTACCGCAGCACTGGCATAATTCTCTGAGGCAATTAACTCAATATGCTCTTCTTGACGAGTATTTTCATCAACAATAGCTTGCCATAGTTCAGGGTCAACACTTTCGATGTTATGAGCTTTCTGGAACATGCTTCTCTCCAATCTGGGAGTTCTAAATTTGGGGGTTGGTGTCTTTTTAAGCGGCTAAGGTAAATCGGCGCCTTCTTTCTCTACTTCTTCAATGATCAAATCATCCGATTTAGCACCTAAAGCAAGAACCGTTGGGCTCGCTACAAAGATTGAAGAATAGGTTCCTATAACGACCCCGATGATTAGAGTCGCCGCGAACCCAGTTAGGGCCTCGCCGCCATACCAGTACAGCGCAAACAGTACCAGTAAGGTCGTTAGTGAGGTGAGTATTGTGCGAGGCAATGTCTGATTTATCGAGATGTTCATCGTATCTTCAGTGTCTGTATCTCGTAGACGTCTAAAGTTTTCTCTAATACGGTCGAATACCACAATTGTGTCGTTCAATGAATAACCGATTACCGCCATTAAGGCGGCAAGCACTGGCATGGTGAACTCCATTTTCAACAACGAGAAAATACCAACGGTAATAAGAATATCGTGGATAAGTGCAACGACTGAGCCCAAAGAAAATTTCCATTCGAAACGAAACGCGACGTAGATCATTACCATGATCAACGCGTAAACCAGCGCCAAGATGCCTTTCTCGAACAACTCTTTACCAAATGTCGGTCCAACGAACTCTACGCTTTGCAGAGTGCCCTGCCCGATGTCGGATGCACCTAGAGCCTCCATAATGCGCGTGCTAACGCTTGAGTCGGATTGACCCTCGGCCAGTGGCAGACGAATCATTACATCTCTATTACTTCCAAAATGCTGTACAACCGACTCACCAAATTGAGCTGCATCGAGCACGCCGCGTATATCGGTCACTGACACATCTTGGTCGTATATCAATTCGATCTTGGTTCCACCAGAAAAATCGATACCAAAATTAAGGCCTTGGGTAGAAAGGGAGTAGATACCAACCGAAATCAGCGCCACCGAAAACAGCATGGCAATAAAACGAAGTCGAATGAAATCTATCGAAAGGGTACTGGGTAATATTTGCATTGTCTTATATCTCTAAGATGCTGTATCAAGCCATTGCTGGAGAGCCACAGGTATATATGTGGCTCCAAACAGGCTTCACTTATATGTTAAGTCCGTCGAGTCGGCGGTTGCCGTATATTAAATTCACTAAGATCCGTGTCACAAAAATCGCCGTAACCATGGATGTCATGATGCCAATACTCAATGTGATCGCGAATCCCTGAATCGGACCGGTACCAAAATTAAACAGTACTAGCGCAGCCAACAATGTAGTTATATTGGCATCGATAATGGTTGAGAACGCATTGTCATAACCTCGATGAATCGCTAGCTGAGGCGATGCCCCAGCCTGCAATTCTTCGCGTATCCGCTCAAATATGAGCACATTGGCATCAACCGCCATCCCCACAGTTAAGACCATTCCAGCTACACCCGGAAGAGTAAGAGTCGCTTGCAACAGCGACAACACAGCCACAATTATCACTAGGTTAAGTACCAGCGCAAAGCTCGCTACAAAACCGAACAGTCGGTAATAAATGATCATAAAGATCAGTACAGCCAGAAATCCATACGCTACAGATTTAAAGCCTTTTTCGATATTCTCAGCACCAAGACTCGGGCCAATTGTGCGTTCTTCAACAATGTACAGAGGCGCAGCTAATGAACCAGCACGCAACAGCAGCGAAAGCTCTTGTGCTTCGCCGGGGCGATCTAAACCAGTAATCTGGAAACGTTTACCTAGTTGATCGCGAATAACAGGTGCGGTAATTACCTCTTTTACTTCGCTAGTAGTAACTTTTTCGTCACCATTTGCTAGTTGCTCGCGGTTGATTCGAGTTTCAACATAGACCACCGCCATGCGGTTACCAATATTGTCACCCGTAACGTCTGAATTTACTGCAGCTGCTTTCGCATCTAATGTGATACTCACTACCTGTCCGCCGCCCTGGCTGTCAAAAGTAGCCGCTGCGTCAACAATATTTTCGCCTGCGAACAGAATGCGATTCTCTAACAAGATCGGTGTACCGTCACGAAAATTGAAACGCTTAGATCCAATAGGCACATTGCCGCGAACTGAAGACGCCAGTGCATTTTTCTCGTCAACTAGCCGAACTTCCAAAGTTGCTGTCTTACCCAAGATGCTCTTGGCTTCGGTAGGATCTTTAACTCCCGGAAGTTGCACAACGATACGGTCGAGACCTTGTTGTTGAATAATGGGCTCGGACACCCCTAGCTGGTCAATACGGTTGCGAATTGACAACATATTTTTCTTTAAAGCAGCTCTACTCAGCTCCGAAAACGCTTGTTCAGACATTCTCAGTTGTAGCTCAAAGCTTGTATCAATTGGTCTTTGGAATTGGCCCAACTCAGGAAATTCTAGGCGTAGCTTATTGCCCGCATTAACAACGTCTTCTTCAGTACGAAAACGCATTTCAACATCGCCAACTTCTGTTGTTTGCAACCCTGAGTAGCGAATTCGCTCTTCTCTTAATATGCGGCGTATATCGGCTTCGTAGTTCTCCATCGCTTTGGCCTTAGCCGCGCTCATATCAACTTGCATTAAGAAATGCACGCCGCCGCGTAAATCCAAACCAAGGAACATAGGCTTACCACCAAGGCTACTTAACCAAGAGGGAGTAGTCGCCACATCAGCAAGCGCTACAGCATAGTTGTCACCCAGCGCGCTCTTTAGTACATCGCGTGCGGTATTCTGGGCTTCTTCTGAATCAACGGTAGCTCTTATTGCTTCGCCATCAAAACTGATTGCTTTAACCAGCACACCGCTGTTTTCGAGTGCGCGCGACACTCGCGCCACAACGTCTTGGTCAACAACAGTATTTCGAGAACCGATAACTTGAACACCTGGTTCGGCTTGATAGACATTAGGAATTGCGTAGATCAAACCAAACGTAACAATAAATACGAGTGCTAGATATTTCCAAACTGGATTTTGATTCATAATATTTTTAACGTTAGCGAATTATTTCGACTAAAAAGTAGCGAACTCCTTACTCACAGCACCTAAAAAGTTTTGGTGTAGCAACTCAGACATAGTGCAGCATCACAAATTATTGATAATCTGCGTTCAATCAGCTGGCGCTACTAGCTCAGCGCTTTAGCTAGGTGCCAATAGCTTAATAAGTGCCTTTAGGCATCATTGCTTGAATAGAAGAGCGCTGCAGACGTACTTCAGTGCCGTTTGCTATCTCCAATCTTACAAAGTTGTCTTCAACTTTAGTGATTTTTCCAAGCACTCCACCCATAGTGACGACTTCGTCGCCCTTAGCCAAATCGGCAACCATATTGCGATGTTCTTTTTGGCGCTTTTGTTGTGGGCGGATCAGCAATAGATAGAAAACCGCAAACAAAACAACCATTGGTAATAGGCTCATAAACGTACTTGTGCCGCCTGCAGCGGTTTGAGCCATAGCATCAGAAATGAAAAAAGACATTATTAATCCTCAATTATTCAAATTTTTATATAGATTCAACGAGAAACGTTACTTTTCGTTACAGTCTCGCTCTTAGGTCTTAAATTGCGCGCGAGATTATGCCACAGTTGGATCCGACTGGCCTCGTTTAGCAAAGAAATTCTGTTTAAACTCCTCAAACTCTTGAGCTTGGATCGCCTTACGCATCTTCTGCATCAAGTCTAAAAAATAGTGCAGATTATGAATAGTCGCAAGCCGTGCGCCTAGCATCTCATTAGTCTTGAGTAAGTGTTTTATATAAGACCGCGAAAACTGTTTGCAAGTGCTGCACTCGCACTCAGGGTCAATAGGCCTAGTGTCTAGCTCATATTGAGCATTACGGATTTTCACAACGCCAGTATTTGTGTACAACCAGCCGTTGCGTGCATTTCGTGTGGGTAACACACAATCGAACATATCAATACCATAATGCACTGCTGCGACTAAGTTTTCTGGAGTACCTACACCCATTAAGTATCGAGGCTTATCTTCAGGCATTTTGTGCGCCAAATACTTAAGCACTTTGTACATTTCTTCTTTTGGCTCGCCAACAGACAACCCACCAATAGCGTAACCGTCAAAGCCAATATCATTTAACCCGCCTAAAGACTCATCACGCAGATGCTCATACATGCCACCCTGAATAATCCCAAATAGAGCCGAATTAGAGTCTCCGTGAGCATCCTTGCTGCGTTTTGCCCAACGTAATGACAACTCCATAGAATCACGCGCCTCTCTCTCTGTGGCCGGGTATGGGGTGCATTCGTCAAAGATCATAACAATATCCGATCCGAGCTTATGCTGAATTGCAATCGCTTCTTCTGGCCCAAGAAACCACTTACTGCCATCGACTGGAGATCTAAACGTAACACCCTCTTCTGATATTTTGCGTAACTTTGCCAAAGACCAAACCTGAAAACCACCTGAATCCGTCAGAATCGGTTTCTGCCACTGCATAAAGTCATGTAAATCACCGTGGGCCTGAATTACATCGGTTCCAGGGCGAAGCATTAGGTGAAAGGTATTACCAAGAATTATTTGCGCACCTACAGCATCAAGCTCATCGGGAGTAACCGACTTAACGGTAGCCGATGTGCCAACCGGCATAAAGATAGGCGTTTTTATTTCGCCGCGCGCAAAGGACAGCTGCGCAGCACGCGCCCTTCCCTGTTCCGCTTGTAGTTCAAACTTCATAATTTTAGTTTAAGAAAATCAACAGAACTTAAGCACTGTTTTTTGATAAGTGTCGGATGAGTAGTTCGATAGCTTCCAAATAACCAGCGCTACCGTGACCGGATATTTGCGCTATGCAAACGTCCTTAATAAGAGACACTTGTCTAAACGCCTCTCTACTATAGATATCTGAAATATGTACTTCGACCGCCGTCAACTGGCACCCTGCTATAGCGTCGCGCAGGGAAATAGAATAATGAGTTAAGCCGCCAGGATTTATAACCAACCCGTCACAGTTATGTCGCTGTTCTTGCAAGAAATCAACGATCTCTCCTTCATGGTTAGATTGAAAAAAGGTTAATTCAGCGTCGTTAACACTATCGCTAAGCCACTGATTAAGCTCAGATAAAGTCTGAGCTCCATAGATTTCCGGCTCACGTTCTCCTAACAAATTTAAGTTAGGGCCATTCACCACCAAAATTTTGCGCTTCATGAATACTCCTTCCTCGTTGACTGCTTACAAGCTAATGAAAACCAATTTTAATTGAACTGTCGCACTACGCGACGGCCACTAAACTAGCAACGATATCTTCGGTACTAACATCTGTAGACACGATGCCGTTACCAATATTATCGATCAGGATAAAATTAAGTTTGCCGTTAATAAACTTTTTGTCGTGCGACACAATATCGAGAACCCTTTGTTCAGTCACATTTGATAACTCCGGCAATTCAAAGCGATTCAGAACGATTTGAGCTCGTTCGAACGCTGCATCAGAAAGTAAGCCTTTGCGATGAGAAATAAAGTTCGCACACTTCATTCCGTACAACACCGCTTCACCATGATAGATGCCGGCGTAGGACTGAATAGTTTCAAACGCATGACCAATAGTATGGCCATAATTGAGCAAGCGGCGCTCACCATTCTCAAATTCATCGTTCGAGACGACTTGCGCTTTGATCGCACAACTCTTGAAAATTATTTCGTTCAATAAGCGTGTATCGGACATGCTCGCCAAGGCTTCGTAATTGCCCTCAATAGCATCAAAAATACTGGAATCTCTAATAAAACCGTACTTTATAGCTTCGGCCAAAGACGAAATCACGTTTCGACGAGGCAAGGTCGTTAGGAATTCGGGATCAACCAAAACCGCCTTTGGTTGGTATATAGCACCGACCAAATTCTTACCCGCAGCAAGATTTACAGCTGTCTTGCCACCAATGGCCGAATCGATCATCGCCAGCAACGTCGTTGGCAATTGAATAAACGGTATCCCACGCATGTACGTAGCGGCTACAAATCCGCCCAAGTCGCCTACAACACCCCCGCCCATAGCCAATAGTACAGAGGAGCGATCGCATCCAGCTTCGACCATTTGAGTCCAAACATTCTCCGCTACGCTAATATGCTTGGCTGACTCATCGCCAGGAACAACAATCACTTTAAGTCGGTAGCCTTGGGCAGCTAGCTCATTCAATATAGGAGCATAATGATCCAATATTGCTTGTTGCGTAAGAACAACCCACTGTTGTCCCTTGTTATAGGGCGCTAAAAGAACCGATAGTTGATTTCTAAGACCGTGGGCGACATCGATCGAATATGAATTTTCGCCAAGGGAAAGCGTGACTGATTGCATTGCAGAATGGGGTTAGCGCTTGTGGCTGTGGGGTTTAGGCCTGCGATTATGCCGCAAGAGCGCCCTGCAAAACAGAGCTGACTACAAAACATAGCCAATGTTTAGGTATAAATTGTGATTGCTATTCATGAGATGCGAGATTACCTGGACATTAGAGGTAGAGAGCTCGTCAGAGAAAGAGAAAAGCGAAGCCTAAAAACCATCAAGACTAAAGCTATCTAGGCGTTTACTTATGTCCGAGTATCTTTTCGAGCTCTTTGACCAAGCAATTCATGTCGATATGTTGAACTACATTACCGCCCATCCAAATTTCGACAGAATAAACAGCTTGGGCAATAAGCATTTCTATACCGTTAACAATCGGCGCACCAATTTTTTCGGCATCTGCCAACAGCTTTGTTTGAGCTGGGTTGTAAACCAGATCAAACACTATTGTTGCATCATCAATGATTGAAGATAGATCTTTAACCGGGCTGAAATTTACTTCCGGGTGCATCCCTAAAGACGTAGTATTGATTAAACAATGTAGCTTCGTCTTTGATTGTGCTAAGGCGTCTTCATCACAAATTTTAACGTTAACTTCGTCATTTAACTCAGTAATTACTTCTTTCAGTCGCTCCGACCGTTCTGGTGTGCGATTAACAATCGAGACCGACTTTGCTCCACCCTCAGCAAGCACTGCCCCTACTGCGAGCGCTGACCCACCAGCACCGAACATCGCAAAATTATTACCCTCGATCTGACCGCCATGGTTTCGAAACGAGTGACTAAAGCCCAACATGTCCGTGTTGTAGCCAGTTAGTACATTGCCTTTACGATGAATGCAGTTGACTGCATTTATGAGCCTGGCTTTAGCGTCAACTTCATCAAGCAGCTCGATTACATCCGATTTATGCGGAATGGTGATATTGATACCATCGAAACCACCGACTCTAAAGCCAGCAAAGAATCCCTTGAGCTTATCGGAGTCCAGTTCGATCGCACGGTAGGATGCATCGTCTATTTCCAATTGACGATAAATCGCTTTATGTAAAGCGGGGCTAAGACTATGGCCGAGCGGGTTTCCTAAAAGCGCAAATCGTTTCAAATTAGATTCCGAATGTAATTCCTAAGCATAAGTTGCGATGACCTTCTTACATAACCGCCGTTGTACATGGCACATTTAACTTTCATACCTTAGGCGTATCAAACCTAAAACTTGCCAATACAGCTGCGGTTCGTCAATAGTCTAACATGTATCTACGACCGGTCTACTCTAGGCCGAACCTGCCGAAATCAACATGCCTTCTTATTAGAACATCAACTTCAATAAAATCATTGTAACCCAACTTGCGAGATTGGTGTAGGCGCATACCAGAGCGACTCATTCGACGCACCGACTCAAAGCCTTGCCAACAACACGTTCTAGCATTACCTCTGGTTTCTGAACGACAGAACTATGCTGCTTTGCGAGCGCGACGCGCTTTAACAGCATCGGCTAGTTGGCGGCATAGTTCTTGCGTCTCTTCCCACCCAATGCACCCGTCTGTAATACTTTGGCCGTAGGTAAGCGGCTGGCCAGGTACAACTTTTTGGCTTCCTTCAACCAAATGAGATTCAATCATGACGCCAAAGACACGGGATTCACCGGATTTTACTTGTTCACTTACGCTGTCACAGACTTCGCGTTGACGAGATGGCGTTTTATAGCTATTCGCGTGACTGAAATCGACCATAATATTGGGTCGCAGGTCTGCGTCATTCAACATCCTTGCGGCCTCGTCAATATGATCTGGAGAGTAGTTAGGCGATCCTGACCCGCCGCGCAAAATAATATGAGAAAACTCATTACCCTTACTTGCAACGATAGCTGTGCGCCCTTCTTTGGTTACCGACAAAAAGTGATGCGGGTGTCCTGCTGCTCCTATCGCATCTACGGCAATCTTTAGGTTGCCGTTGGTGCCATTTTTAAATCCTACTGGACAAGACAAACCTGATGCCAGCTCTCGGTGACATTGACTCTCTGTAGTGCGCGCACCAATAGCCCCCCACGAAACGATGTCGCCAGTATATTGCGGGGTAATTAGGTCAAGGTATTCACAGCCAGCTGGTACGCCCAGCTCATTAATCGATAACAGCAATTGCCTCGCAATACCCAAGCCTTTATTAACCTGATAACTGTCATTAAGGTCAGGATCGTTGATCAACCCTTTCCAACCCACTGTAGTTCGAGGCTTTTCAAAATACACTCTCATAACCAACTGCAACTCTCCCGCCAATTCCTTTTTGAGTCCTGCTAGACGATCCGCATATTCTAAGGCTGACTTTGGGTCATGGATTGAGCAAGGCCCAACAATAACCACCATGCGATCATCTCTACCCTGCATGATTTTCTCTATTTCACTGCGAGCTGCAGCTGTTGTTTCAGCGGCTGTCTCCGTCAATGGAAATTGTTCGTGAATTATGGCTGGGGAAACAAGTTCTTTGGTCGCTGCTATTCTTAAATCGTCGGTGAGTTTCATTTGCTTGATTGCAGTGGTTACGTCGTTAGACTAATGATAAGTTTTTACGCCTTACTGATGCTTCTCCGCATCAATTTTGCGTGTGATAAACGCTTGTTTAGTTGGTGGCTTGCATAACGTCCTTTCGCTTTTTTCAGAATTAGTACGCACACTAACTGCTCAAAGAGGGAGACCAAAAAGTCAAAGTGCTCCATCAAAGAATAAATGCTTATTCTAACTATAGAAAATACAGAGACAGACGGTTTCAAATTCGCGTTGGGCAACGGTGCCCGGAACGAACTACTAAGGTGTCAGTGGAAAGTCTCGTGAAACGCCTAATCAACCACGCTTCTAGGCAGAATCTATCACCATCGTTCTATAAAGTCGACAATCACGTGACTTAGACAGGCCGAAAATTGCTTAAAATCAATAACTTCAATGCGTTTACTCAAATAAATACTTAACATGTATCGTCATTACTCTGTAATATTGGACGTCCATGTTTGACGGTACATTCTTTGCTGGGCGCCATTCGAGTGAAAAGCACTAAAACAACGCGCGGAGCATTACCAGAGCACGATAAGCAAGCGCTAAACCGACACCGCTTTCTAATACATCCAATTGACCAATAAATTGACTGGTTGCGTGATTTGAAATACCGACAGCGTCTAACCAAATACTCAGGAAAAAATGAGCAGTAACGAAAACCTTGAACCAGCTGTTCTAGACAGTGACAGAGAATACCCGGCTTCGATGTTTTTACATCCGGAGCTTAGTCTGTTGGCATTTCACGAGCGCGTATTAAATATGGCGCTACGTGAAGACGTGCCTCTGCTCGAAAAACTTAAGTTTCTGTGCATATTCAGCTCCAATCTTGATGAGTTCTTCGAAATTCGTGTGTCCGGATTAAAGGCAAAAGAGACTATTAACGTTGGATCTGAAACACCAGATGGAATGGGGCCAACCTCTGTGCTCGAAGCAATTAGCGCACAAGTCCATAAATTGGTAAAACTACAGTACGACACCCTTAACACTGTAGTTCTAAAGCAAATGAGCGAGCAGGGAATTAAGTTTTCTCTAATTAGAGACTGGAACCCGGCACAGCGTAAATGGCTCAAACAATATTTTAAGCGAGAAGTACTTCCTATTCTTACCGCAATACGCCTCGACTCAACGCATCCGTTCCCTCTAACAATCAACAAAGGTTTGAGTATTGTTGTTGATCTACATGACCCTGATAGAGATGAAGCGCACAACATTGCCGTTGTTCCAGCGCCGCGTGCCTTGCCTCGCTTTGTAAGACTCCCTGAGGAGCTGTGTGACTCCGAATACGAATACGTTTATTTGTCCTCTATTATCCATGCGAACATAGACCGACTTTTTGCAAACATTGAAGTCAAGGGCTGCTACCAATTCAGAATCACTCGCAACAGCGATCTCTACGTAGACTTAGAAGAAGTTGAGGATTTGGCTAGAACACTGCAAGGCGAACTTCCTTCTCGTCTTTATGGGGATGCGGTACGCTTAGAGGTGTCTCAAAATTGCCCAAAGCGGATTATTAAGGTACTCAAAGACCGCTTTCAATTGAGTGATGAATACATTTACCAAGTTGATGGCCCAGTAAATTTAAATCGACTCATTGCGCTACCGGACTTAGTCAACCGACCAGAACTAAAATACAAAGGGTTTACGCCAGCTATTCCGAGCGAGGCAATTCATCAACCAAACATTTTTGATCTTGTCAGCAAAAACGACTTACTGCTGCATCACCCATTTCAGTCATTTGCGCCCGTTGTTGATTTCTTAAAGCAAGCGGCAAGCGATCCGGACGTTTTAGCCATAAAGCAAACCTTGTATCGAACAGGGTCGGAATCTATTTTGGTAGAACATTTGGCGTCGGCTGCCCGTTCAGGCAAAGAAGTTACCGCCATAATTGAATTAATGGCGCGATTTGATGAGCAAAACAACTTAACCACAGCAGAACGTCTTCAGGCCGCTGGAGCGCACGTGGTGTACGGTATGGTTGGCAAAAAGACGCATGCAAAAATGTTGATGGTCGTAAGGCGAGAATCTGGCAAACTCAAGAGATACGTGCACCTGGGTACGGGTAATTACCACCAAGGCAACACCAAGGTCTACACCGATTACGGTCTTATCACTGCCGATTCTTACGTGACCCAAGACGTACATGAAATCTTTATGCAGCTAACCACACAGGGCCCTAATCCGAACTTGGAGCGGCTATATCAATCACCAGTCGGTATTAGCGACATGGTGATCGAAAAACTTAATAGAGAGGTTCAGAATGCGCTGGCCGGCAAACCTGCTCGAGTAATAGCCAAAGTAAACGGCCTGAGCAGCCCGAGCATTGTGAAAGCGTTGTATCGAGCTTCCGAGGCAGGTGTAAAGATAGATCTGATCGTTCGTGGAATCTGTTGTTTAGTCCCGGGCGTTGAAGGTGTGTCGCACAACATTCGGGTGGTATCGGTTGTTGGTCGCTTTTTAGAGCATGAACGGGTGTTCTACTTTGAAAATAACGCGGAGAAACCCGAGCTCTTTTTGTCCAGCGCAGACTTAATGCCACGCAACCTTCGCAACCGCATAGAGCAGTGTACTCCGATTGGAGATGACGAATTAAAAGAGAAAATCCTAAGCGAATTGGAGCACTATCTCAATGACACTGTGGATGCATGGGACCTGTTGCCCGACGGTTCGTACTTGCGACGAGTCGCAGACGAACACGCGACAGTGTCTGTTCAAAACGATTTACTGGACCGATACACTAAATCGGCGTAAAGCATTCGCCAAACACAGGCAGGTTTTGTTTAAACGGATACCACTTAAAGATATTAGCCCGTTCTGCCGTACTACTAAGGGACTACTTAAAAGAGAGCTTTAAACCTATTTGTTTGAGCCAAGAGTATTCTTGCTTTAGATCAGCTTCGGTTAAGGGATTCTGATCTAGCCAACCTTCGGCGAATCTCAGTGAAATATTCCTGCCATCCACCTCTATACTAACTTCATCACCACCGTGGCTAACGCGACCGCGGTGAATCAGAACAGCAAGACGCAAAATTACGGCGATTCGCTTTGCGGGCGTCACCAGCGTAGATGGTAAATCTTCGAACAATCCCAGTGGAAACTTACGGCGATGGCCGCTGATTAACGCAGCCAACAACAGTTGATCACGACGAGCAAAGCCCGCCATATCAGCTTTTCCAACTAGATACGCGCCATGTTTGTTGTAACCATCATGACTGACAGAAAGGCCTACTTCATGCAATTGCGCCGACCAACCAAGAATGTCTTCAAATAAGTGATCTTGTATATCCCACACCGAAGCAACTTGTCTGTACATCTTTAATGCAGTGTCTTGAACGCGTTCGCCGTGAACCGCATCTACATTCCATTTTAGAAGCATTGCGTTTACCGTAGTGTCACGCACATCTTGCGGTGCATCTCGACCTACTAAGTCATAAAGTACGCCCTCACGCAATGCAATGTCAGAGACCGACATTTCCTTGATTTCAAAAAGTTCAAACAACGCAAGAATAATCGACAAACCACCTGCAAAAACAGGCGTTCTATCTCGGGTTAATCCTACAAGCTTAAGATTATCAATATGCCCCGCTTCGATTGCCTGTGCTAATAACTGGTTCAATCCGTCGCTGTGCAATCCATCTTTGGACCATCCATTAGCTATGAGCACATTGGCAATCGCTTTCATAGTGCCAGAACAGCCAATAGCCTGGGACCATCCTTGCAAGCGAAATTGACTCACTACAGGTTGAATCGCCAATTTAGCCACAAGTTTCGCTTTGTCGAAACGCTTCTCGGTCAGAGTACCATCTGCAAATATCTGATTCGATAAAACCACACAGCCGACCTCAAGGATCTCGCGACAATGGGCTACGTCACCTTTACCCGCGATAATTTCGGTGCTGCCACCGCCAATATCAATGACTAAGCGAGCTTCGTCTTCATAAGCAGCCCATTTCGACACACCGAGATAGACAAGTCGAGCCTCCTCTCGCCCTGCAATAATCTCAATGCTATGGCCTAAGGCGCGCTCAGCTTGAGTCATAAATCCACTTTTGGCCTGCAATCTACGCAGAGCATTTGTACCTACCGCTCTGACATTGTTCGCAGGAATGTCTCTCAACAACTGACCAAAACGTTCTAAGCAGAGCAATGCGCGCGCGGAAGTCTCTTGGTCTAAGTGATTGCGCCGATCCAAACCACCTGCAAGACGTACAACTTCGCGTTGACGGTCCAAAACAATAAATTCACCATGCTGGTATTGAGAGATAACCATATGGAAGCTATTTGAGCCCAAATCCACTGCGGCATAGCAGTTTTCCAGAAAACGGATGTCGGTTATTGGCGGTCTCGAGTCAGCGGTAGCGCTAACGTCAACACTGCTTGTAGGTGCGTTTTCAGAATCAGGCATAAAAATTTTTTTATGTAATACGGTTTTCCCGGCTAGTGACCGACGTTTGCGCATAGTATAGAGCCAATTCATCGAATCCGCCCAAATGTTCGGTAATCCGAGCAATTAGATCAGTGACTTGCCACAAGACTCAAGCTTGCTTGCCGGTAAGTGCTCCTGAGATTTGTTGCGAACAGCACCCAGACACCTAATGCTGTGTAGCTTTAAAAGTTTGTGAATTTAGTGCAGGAATCCAAGTTTAGCCTTGAAACTTTATTTCATTCTAAACCAAGCTTAAAATTACACTAGTCGCCCTAATTTGATACACTACGCGCTTTACGGTAGGCGCGATCGACTGTCGATGTATTTCGTGACCTTTTTTTTGTTGCCTTATGAAGCCGTAACAAGCACTTTCGAGGATCAGTTTTTTCTAGTCTTCGATTAAAATTATCTTTCATTTATCTATTCATTTCCAAGCCGTTGATTATGAGAAACCAATCTTTGTTACGAAAAGCATTAGCAAATCACTTCTTTAGCGCCGTTGTAAGCAGTGCGCTACTTTTGTTGGCATTCACAAGCCCCACATTGGCGGCGGATGCTGAACGTGGCGAAGCTCTGTCACAAACCTGCTTGGGTTGTCATGGCGCACCAGGACTACGAAATCCTGGCCCCGTTTATGAAATTCCAATGGTTGGTGGTCAACACGCTTCTTATATCGTTTCGGCGTTAAAGGACTATAAAAGTAAAGCACGTGCCCATAAAACGATGCAGGCGCAAGCGTCAAATTTAAGCGACACGGACATGCAAGACATAGCAGCTTTCTTTGCTGAGATGGAAGGAAACTCTCGACCGGGTTTAACAGACGCCCAAAGCGCAGCTCGCGGCGAAGCTAACTCAGCCGTATGCGCTAGTTGCCATGGTAAAACCGGTGACGGCGACAACGCCGCATACCCTAAGCTTGCAGGCCAATATGAGTCATACTTAGAACAAGCACTTAAAGAATATCGTTCAGGTGAACGCACCAATGCAATTATGGCTGGATTTGCTGACAACCTTTCGATTCAAGAAATTAGAGACTTAGCGGCATGGTACGGGAAACAAGAAGGTGGACTAACTGCGCCAGAAAGCAAAATATTTAAGTTTACTGATTAGCATTTAGCCTCGAATAAAAGCCTCAAATCGCATTGATGATTTGCGGCTTTTTTTGGGTCTATTGTAGCCTTACTCAAATTCAGTAGGCCTTGCGCAGTCGCTTAGTGGCGAAAACTCTTAGAAATTACTCAATTTTGCAGTGTAGACCTGATCTGATATTTGACAATCGAGTCGACTCGATTAAACTGAGCCATCACCAACAGAGAACAAAACTGCTTGTTCCAAGAATTAAATATACTATCTTAAGGAGCCATAAATGAATCGTATTTTTACCGCAGCCGCTTTCGCAATTCTGTTACTTAGCTTCGGAGCATCAGTTCAGGCGCAAATCGCCGCAGACTGTACCTTGCCCACCCAACCCATAATTCCGGATGGCAATGTTGCTAGCATGGATGAACTTGTTGCCGCCCAAAAGGCATTTAAAGCATTTCAAGGAAACCTAGGAGGGTATCGAGATTGTTTATTAAAAGCCGAGTCTGAGCTTGATGCTGAATCAGCAGATTTAGATGCAAACAAGCTCACAATCACCAACCTATATGATGGGTCGGTTGATGCAGAGACAGAGACTGCCGAGAAATTTAATGAATCAGTCAGAGCCTATAACGCTAGAAACCCTAAGACCGATGATGAATAGGTAGCCTGTTATAGCAAGCAATAAAAAAGCAGCCAACTGGCTGCTTTTTTATTGCTTAGTATTACTTACTTCCTATTAGAAAATATTCGTAATAAGAAACAATAGATTAAGCGGATAAGTTGTTCACAACTCGTTGGTGCTCATCTAGTAACTTGCTAGGAGTGCGGTCACCGTAAGAGCGAAGGTACTCACCAACATCTTGCATCTCTGAGAGCCACTGCTCCTTATCAACATGCCTTAACGCAGCCCAATCACCTTCGTTTAGATTTACACTGTCAAGATTTAAACCGTCATCCGTTGGTAAATAACCGATTGCAGTTTCCACAGCATCTGCCGATCCCTTGCAACGCCTAATTATCCATTCTAATACGCGCATGTTCTCGCCAAATCCTGGCCACAGAAAACGACCATCGGCATCTTGTCGAAACCAATTTACATGAAATATTTGCGGCAATTTAGAAGAACGCTCACTGAAACTTAACCAGTGAGCCCAGTAATCAGCAAAGTTATAGCCACAGAATGGTTTCATTGCCATTGGATCGCGTCTTACTAAGCCAACTTTACCAGTTGCCGCCGCAGTCGTTTCTGAAGCTACTCCGGCTCCAATAAGAACGCCGTGCTGCCAAGACTTAGATTGATACACTAGCGGCGCAAGTTCGCGACGACGGCCACCGAATACAATTGCCGAAATAGGAACACCTTCTGGCGCTTCAGCCAACTCTGAGTAGGCTTTGTTCTCAGTCGCAGAAACCGTAAACCTGGAGTTTGGATGAGCCGCAGGACCAACGTTCTTATCATAATTTCGCCCCTTCCAATCAATTGCTGGCTCACCTTCTTTTTTATCTTCCCACCAAGGTTGACCGTCTGCCGTTTGGCCAACGTTGGTGAAAATGGTATTGCGTTGGATCATATCGAAAGCGTTTAAATTTGTCTTCGCATTGGTGCCTGGCACAACTCCAAAATAACCCGCTTCAGGATTTACCGCACGCAGCTGCCCTTCGTTATCCATGTGCAACCATGCAATGTCATCTCCCAATGTCCAAATTTTCCAGTCTTTGTAGCTTTCTGGCGGAATCAACATTGCCAAGTTGGTCTTGCCACATGCCGAAGGAAAAGCCGCGGCAATATAATGGGTTTCGCCTTCTGGGCTTTCTAAACCAAGAATAAGCATATGTTCAGCTAACCAGCCTTCTTCTCTAGCTTGCCAGCTAGCTATACGTAAAGCGTGACACTTCTTGCCAAGTAAGGCATTACCACCATATCCAGAACCGAAACTCATGATTGAGTACTCTTCTGGAAAATGCATAATAAATCGACGCTCTGGGTCTAAATCACCGGTAGAGTGCAAACCCTTAACAAACGGGTCACCACGTTCAATACGTGCAAGCGCAGAAGCACCCATGCGAGTCATTATCTTCATATTGATAACAACGTATGGGCTATCTGTGATTTCAACGCCACAACGTGAATAAGGCGAATCAACAGGTCCCATGCAATATGGAATGACATACATAGTTCGGCCATTCATGCAGTTTTTGAATAAACCCTGCATTTTCTCTTTAGCGTCGCTAATGTCCATCCAATTATTGTTTTTACCCGCATCTTCCTTTTCAGTTGTGCAAATGAAAGTAAGGTGCTCAACTCGAGCAACGTCTTGTGGGTCTGATAAGTGAAGGAAACAGTTCGGGTGCGTCTCTTGATTTAGTGCAGACAGCGTTCCAGTCTCGTTCATCTGCTCTACCAGAGCATCATATTCTTGGTCAGATCCATCACACCAAACTACTTTATCTGGAGAGGTGAGTTGGGCGACTTGGTCTACCCAGGTTTGTAATGATTGATTAGTCGTCGTCATAAATGCCTTCTTTGGCCATATTTTGGGGCTCGCAATAGCGAACTGCGCCCACCAGTTAATATCGTTATCTTAAATGCTTGATCACAATGCCTGCATAACAACAGGGCTGTAATTAGCAAATCATAAAACAGAGTAAACTTTCTTAAGGTATAAAAACAGCCTGAGATCGCTAAACCCTGCGGACAGATTGAGTATTTGGCGCGGAGTCTATCAAAGACCCCTAGGGTTCGACTAATAAGGTTGTCTTATACCGTCTATTTGCATTTCGAATTAGATTGAGTAATAACCCGATTAACTACTAATTACGCGCGTCGGCAGCTTGGCATCGGCTCGCCATTGCCTAGCAAAGCTAACAATCAGCTACCAGCCCCACGCGGGATTCTTAGACGTTGCCCGACCCTAATTGTCGACCGCAATGCTAATCGGTTCGCGCGTAACAACGACGAACACCCCACCCCATAACGTTCAGCGATACCACACGCCGTTTGTCCTGCCGTAACCACGTGCCAATCATCACTTCCTGACACATTAAGTACCTGACCAATCTTAATTACACTGCTTCGGCTCAAACCATTAATCGCCAATAACTCCTGGCATTTCATAGAATGTCGTGCCGCGATCTTACAAGCTGTATCGCCACTGCGCACAGAGTAAACCGCGTACGTATCCGAAGACTCCAATGGCTTATTGACGGCGGCCACGGATATTCCCCCCGTTAACGTAGGCACCTTAATTTGCTTACCGACATAAACAGTGGCACGTCGATCAAGGCCATTGAGCTTGATCAACTGGCTGCAACTTGCTTTGTATTTTTGCGCGATCACGCACGCAGACTCACCAGAACGAACTCGATGCAGTACAAAACCTGGCCGCTCTATCTCTACAGGCAAAGAATTTACACTCGCGAGTTGTTGAGACCAACCGCTTTCCTTGAAAGGTAGTCTAATTTCATAATTGGCAGGAATAAGCGCTTTATGTTTCCAAATTACCGACTTAAAACTCGGATTAAGCTTTTTAAACTCATCACTATCAAGATTGAGCTCATCAACTAATCGTCTTGCCGACGTTTTTCGGTCTAACTTTACGGTGTTAAATGCATAGATTCGATCAGAAAAATCGGGTGTGATTTCACCAAAAAAATACTCGCTGTTTTGGGCGACGTGTCGTGCCGCTAAGAAGCTTGCATAGAAATTTCTGACCGCAGTTTGAAAACTGGGAGATTTGTACTCTTTAAGTAACCGCTCATAGTCCAATCCAACTTGCTGAATCGCTCGCTGCATTCCCCTTACGCCATAGTTATAAGACGTAACCACAAACGGATTTAGCTCTTTGGCTACAACCGTATGCCCGTTCTCGAAGGCCGTCGTCGACAATCGGTCGACACTGTTACGAAAATAACGCGCCGCACCATAAGTAGCACGAGTTGGATCATATCGGTCGTCGACTGTTTCATTTACGGTAAGCCCTAATGTACGGCCCGTACTCGGCATAATTTGCCACAAGCCTGCCGCACCTACATGCGACAAAGCCTTGGGGTTAAATGCCGACTCAACAAACGGTAGATATTGCAGTTCTGGGGTTAAGTTTTGTGACTCAAGAGCATCCAGGATCGTTGGCCGATACAGCTTAAACTGTTCAAGAGCACCTAGCATACGATTGCTGTTGCCAGACTGGCAACGAAGGCGGTCCGCAGCGGCGCGAATCTGGCTTGACGATTCGCCTTTGAATTTTGCGTGTAAACGTTTTTGTTTATCCGTTAAAGATCTGCCCGCCGACAAAGCACTTGCTAAACCTTTGATTGACTTTCCTAAATTGGTGCGTTCTCGGTCTAGACTGTCCCCGGCTTTACTACGCCGGCATCCATCCCGACGTGACACGGTTGAATAAACTCGATGTGGGTTTTCCTTATCATGGAATACCGCCGTTTCTGTGTCCCAACGGCTAAAGACTTCTACCCAGAAGTGCACTCTTGGCATAAGTGATTGTGGACACTCAAAGGTTTCACCACAATCTATTTCGTAATCGGCAACGGGGACAGTCAGTTCATTGGATGCGTGACTATTTAGTCCAGTAAACAAAAAAGGAAATGCCACCAAGACACGTAAAACAGAATGGTTAGAAAACAGTGGCGTTATAGCTTTGCGGCTGTGCGCAATAGCATTTTTTGTGAGTAAGGTGAACATCAACGTACAAATTCCATTTTGTGTGACGCTAGCCGAATTGTAGGCCCGGGGGCTCGCTAAACGGCAATAGACTATTAACTTCGTATGATAACAAAATTGGCAGGCTAGTGAGTTGCATTGTGGTAACAAATATCAATTGGTTTTCGTCACAGAGTGCCTACTTTTGTCTCGCTATAATATTTGCATTAAATCAATGAAATCTCTTTATGTCCAAATTATTCTCCGCCAACGTTCTCGTAAACGCTGCCCTATTTCAGATTGTGTGGTTGTGCTGTGTGATTGGTAGCTCTTACGGCCTAACTTGGCCCGCCGCTTTCAGTTTTCTTGCTTTAGCTGTATGGCAACTTGCTCCCGCAAGACGCGCTCAGTCTGACTTACGACTTCTAGCCGTTGCCCTAGTGCTTGGCATAATCGTAGACAGCTTGTGGGTTCAGCTCGGCTTTCTGGACTTTAAAACTAATGGGCCCATTTCTGGCTTTGCACCATTGTGGATACTCTTCCTCTGGCTTGGTTTTGCACTAACGGTAAATCACTCTTTGGCATGGCTTAAACTGCATCCACTTCTGCCCTCCGCTATGGGACTGATAGGCGGTCCACTATCCTATTACGCAGGGCTAAGACTTGGCGCAGTCGAATATTTGGTTGATCATCTATTGATCAGTGCGAGCCTGGGCATTGCATGGGCACTCACTATGATAATCCTAGTAAAGTTGGGTGATCGCCCTGAATAAGCACGGGTAATTCTAAATTACCCGCTTAGTCGCATCGATATCCTGCGACCTAGCATGGTTTAAAAAAGTGCTGCTTTAGTTGGCACTTTGAGTATTAAGCCTTGCATGGGTAGTTTTTGACCGTCTCTGGTTGATTCTCATTGAGTTATGAGTAACATCGCCAATTCAGACAACAGCATCTTCATTAAGCTTTCAAACTGAGATTTGGAATCAGACTTATATTAAAAGATGCTCCTCTTGATACGCATTAGGATCAATGACAAAAATGGAATTAGACAACCACAATATACGCACGCTTGAGCAACTCATTACCCCTGAGGCACTCAAGCAAAAGTACGCTTTAAACGAAGACGTCAAAAATCACGTGATTGGCTCTCGTGATACGGTAAGAAAAATTCTTGATCGTGAAGACAAACGTTTAATCGTTGTCGTGGGTCCGTGCTCAATCCATGATCCCCAAGCGGCAATGGAATACGCCCACAAACTCAAGAAACTAGCGGATGACGTTGCAGATGAATTGTTTATTGTTATGCGTGTCTATTTTGAAAAGCCGCGTACAACGGTCGGTTGGAAAGGACTAATTAATGACCCTGATTTGGATGGAAGCTTTCAGATCGAAAAAGGTATGTCGATTGCGCGCGAACTCATGCTTGAAATCAATGTGCTCGGCTTGCCTATTGCAAACGAAGCGCTTGACCCAATATCGCCCCAATATATGCAAGACCTTATTACTTGGTCGGCAATCGGCGCACGTACTACCGAATCTCAAACTCACCGAGAAATGGCCAGCGGACTCTCAGTTCCCATTGGTTTTAAAAACGGCACCGATGGTTCTTTGGGTGTCGCGATCAATGCTCTAGAATCGGTAAGTCATGGGCATAGTTTCTTAGGTATTGACGGAGCAGGCCAGGTATCGATTGTTCACTCTAAAGGCAATCGCTATGCACACATTGTTCTCCGGGGCGGCGGCGGAAAATCGAACTACGACTCTGTGAACGTACGCCTAACGGAGCGAGCGTTGCGCGAAAAACAACTGCCCAACAATGTAATGATTGATTGCAGTCATGCAAATTCAGACAAAGACCACGAACTGCAAGTATTGGTACTCGAAAACATTAGTCAGCAAATTTTAGAAGGCAATACCAGCATTGTAGGCGTAATGCTGGAGAGCCATCTAGTGGCAGGAAGACAGAATCTGTCTACAGACAAGAGCTCAATGACCTACGGCCAGTCCATTACGGATGGATGCATCGACTGGGAAAATACCGACCAATCTTTACGAAAATTAGCCGGTAAATTAAGAGTTTTTAGAAGCTCAGTAAGCCAAAACTATGCATGAAAACACCTAACATAACGAGCGGACACACAAACCGAACGTAGCTAGGCCATATCTTCCAGAACAAACCGTTTTCCAGATCGGGGCTACCTTGTTTGAGTTCTTCTAATAAATGGTTTCGATGCATTACCCATCCCACAAAAAGGCAAAACAGTAAACCAATTAGTGGTTCGCTGTAGCGAGTTGTTAGGTTTATCACGAATCCAAAGAGCGCTTCAAAGTTAAATATAATAATGAAGCTGATCATCATTATGCCGGCGCCGACCATCATGGATGCGCGGCGACGGTCAAAAGACCAACTCTCGCTAACATAAGCTACAGGAACTTCTAGCATCGAGATGGATGACGTGATTGCTGCGATCGTCATCAAAATAAAGAACAACACAGAAATCACGATGCCTGCAAACCCCATGGTTTCAAATAGCGCAGGAAGTACTGTGAAAATCAGGCGGTCACTGTCAATCAGTGCTCCGGCATCGTCAAAAATAGTAACGCCGTTGTGTAACGCCACATACATCGCTGGAATCACTAATAAGCCTGCTAACACTGCGATGCCTATATCTACCACAGCAACGGTCGCGCCCAGCCTTGGAAGGTTGTCCGCCTTAGAAATGTAAGAGCCATAAACCATCATGGTACCAACGCCAAGGGATAACGAGAAAAACGCTTGCCCCAATGCACTAATAACCAGGTCTGGATCTAAAATACGGGAGAAATCAGGCTGAAGGTAAACTTTCCAGCCTTCCATAGCACCAGGTTGAGTTGCTATAAAAGCAATTAGACTGACGATCAACAAGAGTAATATAGGCATTAATCGTGTAGACCACTTTTCGATACCTGCCGTTACACCGTTTGCCACAATAGACATTGTAAGCACATAGAATACGAGACAAAGAAGCAGGTTTCGCTCTAACGAGAACGCCGTTAACCAAGCCTTCAGCTCTGTCAACCCAGCCAATTCGGCAACTGATCCGGCACCAAAGCCAATCATCCAACCTGCAACAATCGCGTAAAAACTTAAGATCAAACTTGCGGTGATAATGCCCCAATAGCCAGTTACATAGGCAAACGGTTTTACCTTAGGGCTCGATATATTGACTACCGAACGAACCGTATCGGCTTTGCTATGGCGCCCCAGAACGAGTTCTGCCATGAGGATGGGGTATGCAAGTAAGAATGTCAGAACGATATAAGTAAAAACAAACGCCCCGCCACCGTTGGACGCCACCTGAATAGGAAAACCCCAGATATTGCCTAACCCTACCGCGGAACCGCTGGCGGCCAAAATAAATGCGGTTTGTGAACTGAATTCTCCTCTTGCAGCCATTGGCTCTATCTCCTTGTTGTTAGCGTAATAATTGTTAGCGTAATAATTGTTAGCTTATTCATTGCAGACGCGACAGTATGTATGCTCCGTGCGTCCTTTTTAGTTTTTATAGCTTTATTACTTCTTTCTTTTTACAGGGCCTGCGCGACATCTGCGTATCGGTAACCAGACCCGAAACACTATTACGTGCCTTTGAGCAATCCTGTAACGCGATCGACGATGACGGGTAAGTTATCGTCTGATAATCCGGCGATATTAATACGAGTACTGTCTAAAAGATAAATACCGTACTTTTGGCGTAAAGCCAATACCATGTCTTTAGGAATACCCAAGAAACAAAACATGCCATTACTGTCAGAAACGAAATCGAAATTAATAATGCTTTGCGCGGAATTCAATTCGTTAGCCAATTTGTTTCGCAGCCCATTCATATGGTTACGAACGCTATTTAGCTCAGCCTTCCAATCGGCGGCTAAGCCTGCATCTGCAAGCAATAAGCCAACGATTCCTTCGCCGTGGTAAGGCGCCATGCTGTAGTTACGACGTGCCGCGGTAAGAATATGCGTTTTTGCGGCCGTTGTTTGTGCTTCTGATTCCGTCACAACAATAATTGCACCGGTACGTTCTCGGTATAAACCAAAGTTTTTAGAGCAAGAATCGGCAATAAGTACTTCGGGCAAACGAGACACCGCTTGGCGAACACCATAGGCATCTTCGTCCAAGCCGCTACCAAAACCTTGGTACGCTACATCAATAAAGGGCGTTAAACGTTTTGCCTCAAGCAAATCGATTACATCGTCCCATTGAGCTTGAGTTAGATCTGCGCCTGTAGGATTATGACAACAACCGTGTAAAAGGACTACGTCGCCCTCAACCGCTTGATCAAGGCTTTTGAGCATGTCATCAAAGTCGATTCGGTTAGTTTCGGTATTGTAGTAATCATAAGAGACAAGCATTAAACCCGCACTTTCCAGCAAAGGAAAATGATTGGCCCATGTCGGTGAACTAACCCACACTCTTGCATCTCGTTTGGCACTTACCAGTAGCTCTGCGCCCATACGTAGGGCTCCACAACCACCCGGCGTAGCGACAGCCGCAATTTGCGCGCCCCTGCTTTGCATTAGTTCTTTGCCTAACAAAAGCTCTAGCGTTCCGCTTAAGAAAGCCGGATCACCTGCCTGGGGTGCATACGACTTTGTCTTTTGCGCGTCGATCAACTGTTGCTCAGCTTGCTTAACCGCTTTAAAAATAGGTGTTTGGCCTGTGTCATCTTGATAAACACCGATCGACAGATTAATTTTTTCAGGATTAGAATCCTGTTGGAACGCCATATTAAGACCCAATATTGGGTCGGCGGGCATTGGTTTTAAGTGTTCAAACATTGCCTTAAATAGATCCGTGTAAAGTTAAAATTATTTGATTGTTTGCTCTCTAAAGCAAACTCTAAGTTTGTGCGGCCGGCGTATTAACCAATAGTCTCATTATAAGAAGACTCAGAAGCCTCATCTGTCGACAAGTCGCTCGACTCCTGGTCAGAAAGACTGCGCAAATATTTAAACAGCGCACGATAAAACTTAGGAGGTTTATTCGTTTTACGTTCGGCTATCGCGTTACGAATCAACTGCCTGAAATGCTGGCGGTCTACCGTTGGGTATTCATCGAGGATTTCGGATAACAGTTTCTCGTCGCCACCTATCAGACGATCTCGCCACGTTTCAAGTTTATGAAACAAAGCGTTGGTCTCTCGGTCGGGCTTTAGATGTCGTTGAACCTCTATAGAAAGAGTTTTAGAATCCTCGCGTAACAACAAGCTTGCAATCCTACGCAATTGCCGTTGTAAAGCGCCTCGAGACAACCGCTTGCCTTCGTCGATCGCAGCGCGGGTGACTGGCAACATTACCATTTTGTCCAGCGCGGTACTCGGCAAGTCTATAAGCTGCTGGCCTAACTCGTTCAACATCCGCATTTCGCGTTTATTCTGAGTTTTATTAGGGCGTACAGCGTACACCTTCTCTGTGGTACTCATTTAAATGGTCCTAAACTGATTATGACGTAAGACATGCGTAAACTGGGTTAACCAACTAGATCGGCGAGATAACTAAACGAATTATATCGGCGAATCACAAATTTAAGCGGTGCGGCCTAAAAAGTCCGTAACCACAGAGTTGTCGTATGTTTGATTATGCTCGTGCAAAGTAAGCAATTCCAGCACTTTTTAGGAAGCTTATGAAATTGGTTGTGGCCAGCTAAACCAAACCCATACGGAGTGGCGTGAGCACAACCTAAGAACGCAAAAAGGAAAATTTAGTGGCCGTCAAAAAACACTTCAATAGACGTTCCTTCGTCTATCTTACTCTTAACCTTTACGCGCCAATTAAATCTATTTGATAAGCGCTTAACGACCGTAAGACCAACGCCGTAACCGCGCCTTTGAGTTTTGCCGGTATGTTCAGCTCGATAGTACGGCTGAAAAATCCTCTTGATTTGATCTTCTGTCATGCCAATGCCGGTGTCCGCTATCTCGACCGACTGTTCTTTAATTCTAATCGTAACCGTTCCCTCATTGGTATACAGAACGGCGTTCCTAATAAGATTACCGAGAACAATAGAGACAACCTTTTCGGCGGTATACAGCTCAAGTGGAAATTGCTGATCGATATCGACGGTCACTGGTTTATCTTGAAATAAAACATCTGACTTCGAAACTTCCTTGGCAATTAAGTCAGCCACAATAATGTGCTGATCCTCAAATTCGTTATCAGTCTCACGGGCCAGAATAAGAAAAGCGTCAATCAACTCTTCCATATCCTTTGCTGAGCCTTTAATTCGAGTGACATACTTTTTGGAATACTCGTCTAAGTCTTGTTCGGCTAACAACAAGTCAGACGCCATTTTTATCACCGTTAGCGGCGTGCGAAATTCATGACTCGCATCTCGCGTAAAGGTTCTTTCGCGCTCAACAAATTGTTGGATTCGCTTAGAATAAGATCGGAATGAAGAGACAAGTTTTTCAACCTCCCAATCTACATCACCAGGCACATCATCTAAATCGGCCAAGCCTTCTTGCGAGCGACCAGGATCAAAACGGTCAAACTTGTTGGCTAGCCAGACAATGGGGCTCAGCAAATACTTGGATTCTTGATAAACCCACCACGCGGTTACATAAATCAAAACCAAAACTATGGTTAGCGGGAATATCCCAAAAAATAAAGCTAGCCGTAATACGCTTTCACCATCAAACAGCAGATACAGCCTGTGGTCGAATTGCTCGGTAGTATATAGAAGAGAGTGAGCTGTTTGGCCGTGCATCTTGTGATAGCCCAAGCCCCAACCTAAAAGTTCGGGAGGAATCCCGTCAGTAGACTCTAGGGGTACAAGGTAGCCTTTTAAGTTGGCCGTATTAGGCGCTAGATAAGTTTCTTGCTGCTCATAGATAGACCAAAAATGAATCGCTTCTCGCCGTAGGGCTTCGCGCACCAAAAACTGCTCAATTACGATGCTTGCAAAACCTATACCCAAAACAGCAACCAAGCCAATCAATCCGGATTGCAGGGTCATCTTACGACCCAACTTATTCCTTATGGTGGATTGGCTTAAGTCGTACTTTTTCATGAGGTTTCCTTGGTATCTACACTTAATCGCCAGGCCAGGCAAATAAGACTCAGGTAGATTACACTAAAACTGGCGAGGCTCGCTATAACTTAAGCCGCATCGCCAATTCTATACCCGCGCGATTGAATCGTTTGTAGCAGCGGCGTTTCAAACGGCTTGTCTATCTGCTTACGCAAATTGTACATATGGCTGCGCAGAGTATCGCTGTCTGGCAATATGTCGCCCCAAATTTCGTGCTCTAGCTGATTACGGCTAACCACTTTGGGCGACTCCTTCATAAGAATCGTAAGAATCTTCAGACCTATAGGTGACAAATAGATAGGTACGTCGCCACGCAATACTTCAAGGGTTCCGGTATCCAATTGTAGGTCTGCTACTTGCAGAATCTCTTGTTGAGCCACCTGCCCTTTACGGCGCATTAACGCTCGAATTCGAGCCTCAAGTTCTAAGATTTCAAATGGTTTAACCAAATAATCGTCCGCGCCCATATCTAGGCCTTTAACTTTGTCTTGCAGAGTGTCACGGGCGGTCATCATTAATATTGGCGTGTAGTTCTTAGATTCTTCGCGGAGCTTCTTACAAACATCCATTCCGTCCATTTCTGGCAACATAAGATCCAAGAGAATTACATCGTATTCGTTCTGGTTGGCTAAGTTAAAGCCCATTCGGCCATCACTGGCGTAGTCGAGTTCATAGTCTCTGCGCTCGAAATAGTCGTACAACATTTCAGCAATGTCACGATGGTCTTCTATAATAAGAATGCGAGTGGTATTACTCATAATATCAATACTGTATTTAGATAGATTAAAGGGCCGACAACTGCATTAACAGTCTTTGGAAGTATGGTTTTATCATTACAGACTAAAGTTGCGCCCTAGGGTTATGTTCTGGGCGGATAGTAGGGACAACATCGTGATTACAACGTGAAACAAAAATGTCTTAAACCCTTTGTAAAAACACTACAGTAAACGAGGCACCCCTAAATCAAAGCCAACACTAAGAGACCAGCGCTGTTTATGTTTTTGCCGCGCTCCCTTTTTTCTGAACTAGCTTAGGTAAGCCCACGCGCACCCTTAGTCCAGGGTTGTTATCCTCAAAGGTTAACTGCATTTGATGCACTCTCAATACCGCCGAAACTAAGGCCAAACCCAGACCACTGCCTGGCGTGGTACGACTCTCATCAATCCGATAAAAACGCTGCACGACATTGTCGTATTCTTCGGCAGGAATACCTGGCCCATTATCAGCGATTTCTAAATAGGCACCCGCGTCGGCATCAATAAGAGATATTTCTATCTGTCCGTCAGCAGGCGTGTATTTAATGGCGTTATCAATGAGATTGGCGAGCGCTTGAAATAACATGTCACGGTCGGCTAAAACGGTCACCGGCTCGATGGTCAAAACGTTTAGACGCTGATTCTTTTCTTCAGTTAGAGGTTCATATAGTTCGAGCAAATCCTCTAATAGAGCATCTACCTCAACCGAGCCAAACTCTTTACGTTTTTCGCTGTACTCAATGCGGGCAATTCTTAGAAGTGCATTAAACGTAGCTAACAACCCATCTGCCTCAGCCACGATGTTGTCTAACGCTTTGTGTTCAGGGCTGTCGATATCGAACTTTCTATGCAGTTCTTCGACCTTATTCTTCATACGGGCAAGCGGCGTCTTTAAATCGTGCGCAATATTGTCTGAGACGCGGCGTACGCCCTCTACTCCATTCTCAATACGCTCTAACATGATATTGAGGTTGTCACCCAGTTCATCAAACTCATCTCCGGAACCTTTGGTAGTAATACGCTGTCGAAAATCACCTTTCATGATCTCACGACTAATGCTGTTGATCGCCGTCAGACGAGAACGCAGTGTTGAACGCATCATATAGCCCATCAACAATCCCAAAACAACCGTCACCAACAAACTCCAGATTAAAGCTTGAGTAACCAATTCGCGTAAGTTTCGGAGGTCTTTCATACCCTCCCCAACCAATAGGTTGAAGCGGTTCTCAACCTCAAACGTTCTAGCGCGCGCACTAAACTCACCACCATTTTCGTCTAGTAAGTCATCCAGTCTAAAGTCTAACCAACCGTCTTTATCGTAAGCCACTTTAGGCCACCCAGAAATATTGCCAAACAACGGTTCAAAGTTGTGATCGGTCAACAAATAAAGAGTTGAATCACCTGGACGTTGCTGGCGCACTCGTTCAGACAATGTGGCGGCTAGCCCAGAATATCCTTTTTGGGCATACACAGAAGAAAGCGCCTGTATTTCGGCGCTGATGTTCTCGTCTGTCTGATTGGTCGTATAGACAATGGTCGACCAATAGATAAGACCAAGAATAATTGAAACCGATAATCCGAATAACAAGACATAAGCAATAGTTATTCGGACTAACGAGCTTTTAAATGGATTAATCTGGCTCACTGAGCATGTACCCTGCCCCGCGTACGGTATGCAGTAAAGAAACGTCGAATTCCTTATCAATCTTACCGCGTAAACGACTGATATGAACGTCAATTACGTTAGTTTGGGGGTCAAAATGATAATCCCATACCTTTTCGAGTAACATCGTACGAGTCACTACCTGGCCGCTATGGCGCATTAGGTACTCTAGTAGCCTAAATTCACGTGGTTGCAAGTCTATCTTCTGGTCGTTGCGACGTACTTCGCGTTTGAGTAAATCCATTTCTAGATCAGAAACAGTTAATACCGTATCGGGAGACTCTGGTTCAGCACGTCGCACTAAGGCTTCGATACGCGCTTGCAATTCTGAGAATGCGAACGGTTTTACTAAATAATCGTCAGCACCGGCTTTTAAGCCAGCTACTCGGTCATCGACATCGCCCAGCGCACTCAGCATTAAAATAGGTGTACGGTTGCCGCTGCCTCTTAAGGTTCTAGTCATGGTTACGCCATCAACCTTAGGCAACATTCGATCAGCAATAATTACCTGATACTCAGTTGAGTCGGCCATCAACAAACCTTCGCGTCCGTCAGCAGCGTGGTCAGCATTGTGACCACATTCCTTCAAGCCCTTAACGATATAAGACGCGGTCTCTTGATCGTCTTCAACTACCAGCACGTGAATCATATTTTTTTTCATTTTTAGAGAATTCATAGTTATACCTTATAGTCTCAGTGAAACTCATGACCGTCGCGTTAAGTTAAGCAACGGTCATGAAAGAATTGTACTGATTAGTCTTCTAAGCTGAATGCTAGGAAGCGTGAATTTCCGCCACGATTCAAAAGCATCGATACTTTTGATCGGCCGGCATCTTTAGCGCTCGATAACGTGTCGGTCACCGCTTGCGCAGACGTCATTGCCTTGCTATCAACCTGCACAATTACATCGCCACGCCGTAATCCGTTGCGCGCCGCAAGGCCGTTACGTTCAACGCTCTCGACCAGCACACCAGAGATCGAACTGTCGATCCCATACTCTCGACGCTCATAATCGCTCAGCAACTTTAATTGGGCGTCGATCAGGTTACTTTCAGTAGACTCTTCTGGAGTGGGCGTTGCGGACGTGCCTGCAAGTTCGTCTGGAAACGGTTCTGTCTTAATGGTTAAGTTCTTTAGATCACCATCGCGCCAGATAGACAACCGATAGTTACCGCCTACACTGGCTTGCGCTACAACACGTGGAAGGTCGCGCATCTCTTCGATTGCATGACCGTCAAATTCAAGAATGATGTCACCCACTTGTAAACCGGCTTTAGACGCTGGTGCGCCCTCTTCAACCGCAGTGATCAAAGCACCCGAGTCGTTGTCGCGACCTAGACTATCGGCTAGATCTTTATCCATTTCCTGAATACCAACGCCGATCCAACCGCGTTCAACGCTGCCCGATTCTTGTAGCTGGCGAACAACACCCTTGGCCATAGTCGCTGGAATCGAGAAACCGATACCAACACTACCGCCATTGGGAGAATAGATTGCGGTATTAATACCGATTACTTCGCCGCGAGTATTAAACAACGGTCCACCAGAATTGCCTCGGTTAATAGCCGCATCAACCTGGATGTAATCATCATATGGGCCAGATCGAATATCTCTACCACGAGCCGAGATAATACCGGTACTGGCAGACCCACCCAATCCAAATGGGTTTCCAATGGCTACTACCCAGTCGCCAACCCGTGATTTTTCATCATCGCCCCATACTACAAAAGGTAAGTCGCTCGCATCGTCTAACTTGAGTAACGCCAAATCTGTTTTTGGGTCGCTGCCAATAATTTGTGCTTGGTATTCGTCACCATTAGTCATGGCAACTACAATCTCGTCAGCCCTATCAATCACGTGGTGATTAGTGACTACATAGCCATCTGCGCTGATCACAAAGCCAGAACCAATGCCTAAAGGACGTTTTTGTTTGCTCTGAGGTTGATCATCTTCGGACTCGTCTTGATTGCCACGAGGATTTTGAAAGTCGCGGAAAAAATCTTCCCAACCTGGAGGGAACTGAAAGTTACGCCCGTTGCGTGAACCTGAACGCTCCACAAAGCCACTGGTCGAGACGTGCACTACGGCTGGGCTAACATGCTCAATAAGATCTGCAAACCCGGCACTCGGTGCCCAAGGCTGTAAGCCAGGTTTATTGATTGGAGCAATTGCCGCAACCGATGTTGGCTCCATAGGCAACACTTGCAAGCTTTGCGAGTCGTTATCGGCATACACGTTGAGTGTAGTGACTGTAGTGACTGTAGTGACTACAGCGGCTGTCGCTAAGACTAAAGCGCTCCACTTTAGGGCTGGCAAAATAACTCGAGGAAACAATCTGTTCATATACTTCTCCGTTTGGCTGTCGGTCTTTACAGTCGCAAAAACCAGGATCATCAATAACGTTTAAAACATTACTTAGCGTACAGTTGATCTGTTAGTAATGTTTCAGAGAAGAGTTTAAGGCTGAAATGCTTAACCTCAAGTGAACAATGTATTACGTTTAATTAAGAAAAGGGTCTGATCGCCTAGTTAGCGATCAGACGTCTAGCAAGTTGCAGAAATTAACGTTCTGCTTGAACAGAATTACTGAAATGCAAAAGTAAACGGTCTAGCTTTCTATTTCAAAACTCACTCCGGCGTGCTCTTGGAGTCGGTTAATTAGGTGGTTACCTAGCGCGGGTGCGGTCGTCCAAATACCACCAGGTGTATCACTGGCTTCATTCAATAAGCACAATGCACTCTCACTAATCAATTTACATGTTGAGCCATATCCAGGATCACGATCACCTTTAACGCCAACCGCAATTTTGTCGCCCGCCTTAGTTACACCATAAAAAAGAACGTCGTAAAGACCTGCTTCACGTTCAGCTTTGCTTGGGCCCTCGCCCGGCTTAGGCGCATCAGGCCCCGCCATAGACTTATCGCCCGCTACCGCTTTAGCAATTTTCTCGCCTTTTTCACCCGGTCCGGTTAACAACATTTCTGAATACAGAAAATCTTCGCCATACATAGAGTCCATCAAAGCGTTTGAACGGTGTATGTTGCGAGTATTAATGGCGGCCATAATAAAAGGTGCTTCCCAGCTATCCAATTCCTCTGAGTACTGCACTACATCACCATTAGGTTGCTCAGGACCCGCAAATCCAGGTACTAAGGCATACGGGTTGATTGCGAGGGCAAAGACTTCTTTGTCTGACCGTGCGCGCTTAACCGACTCTTGCAAGCTCGCGGCAGTACCACCAGAGAATGTGCCTTTCATGGCTCTGACACGCCCTTTAACTTCCTTAAAAGGCGCACCAAATCGCTTCACGGCTTCTTGTTGTAAGAGATACACGCCCAGATCAAAGGGAATTGAATCAAAGCCGCAAGAAAACACAATGCGCGCGCCTGACTTTTGGGCAGCTTCAGAGTGTTGGTCAATCATATGACGCATCCAAACCGACTCACCACATAGATCAACGTAGTCGGTTCCGGCCTCTGCGCACGCTCTAACCAAATCTGAACCATACAATTGATAAGGACCGACCGTAGTCGCTACAACTTTAGTACGAGCAACCATGGCATCTAAAGACGCTGAATCCGACGTGTCGGCTACAACCAACGGAGTATCAGCAGGCAAGCCCATTTCGTCGCGCACTTGCGCCAACTTAGACTTACTGCGCCCCGCCATAGCCCAACGCAGATCGCCAGCGGCGCCGTATTCGCTATTGAGGTATTCGGCAACAAGCCTTCCAGTAAACCCAGAAGCACCATAGATAATCAGATCAAACTCTTTCATGATTTTTTAGTATTAGTGATTGTTAGCTTTATACTATCGCACATGTAAAGCGAACACCGCATCAAATCCCCGACCAAACTTGGCAAAGATGTATCAAGTGACGAAAATATAGTGTTAAAGATAGGACTAAAGAAGGAACGAATGAAAGAACCCCCTGCTCTCTCGGTGCTCTACGACGGCGAATGCCCCGTGTGCAAACTGTATGTGGGTCAACTGCAACGAAGCAACGATACGCACCAGATTGAACTCATTGATGCCAGACAAGCACCACAAGAGTGTGCCGCTGCGGCAAATTCGGGCTTAGATATAGACCAAGGAATAATAGTCAACGATGGCGATAGATCATTCCATGCTGATGAGGCACTAAGCTACTTAAACAAACTGAGCAGTCATCACGGACTGTTCAATCGCATAAACCAAGCTTTATTTGGCAGTACCAAGGTAGCTAAGGTAGTTTATCCAGTCTTACGCGGGCTCCGAAATGGCTTGCTTTGGCTGTTGCGTATTAGACCTATTGACGCAGGTTCAGAATAAAACAGATTACGTCGTTGGCACAGCAATATTAGGGCTTGAACGAATACGGATGTAGGTCTAACTGTCTGCTTGAATTTACAGCCCAAAGCAGACATTCAAAACGTGGCTTGTCTCCATCTATTATAAAAAGATTTGACACACCTTTTTAAGTCTATCCCTTAATGTGTTGTGTAAAAGATCGTAAAAGGTTTAGCGGCGCTCTAATTCAGCTTCAATCACCTCAATTGCGGTCTCTGCTAAAGTATTTTGAACGTCTAAGCTTATCGCTAGAAGAGCGGCGGCACCATACCACTTAGTTAAGTGCGGCTTAATCTCGGGGTGCTGAACAATTGCCTCAACCGTCTCTAATGCACTGTCCTCTGTGACACCGTTTGCGCAGTTTAAGTCATAGCTTTCAACGCCTGCAATCAATGAATAATAGTTATTCCAATAGAATAACTGAGCCTCATTTGATATCAACTGGCGGACAATCTCTCGATAGTATGGCAAACTCGAAAAAACTGCGGTAGCCGCATCGACTTGCGCATGATTGGCTTCAACAGCGTCAACAACTGCGCTTTTTCTGGGAAGTCCAATGCGGCGCATATTTTCATAACTTGATCTTTTAACGGATAAAGCCTGCCATTGTGAGGCATGCATAAAGTCAACCAGAATCGCCCAACACTCTGTCTCGCACGACACATTGCTTGAGAGGAAGTCGAGAGACCGCTTGCCCGCAGCGGCTACTTGAGCGTAACTATCAATCTTTTGATTTGTAGTAATGATAGAGTTTTCCATTTCCTTCTTTAGTTCATAAAGTAATTCCGTCTCTCTATTATCTAATGTTTGCGCCTCATTCCAATTCTCTACCTGCAAACCAACGAAAACACCAACGACTACAATAAAGAAGTCTACTCCAACAGCAAACCAGTTCTCTTTTTCGATATGGGCTTTGACACTACGAAAAATTATTATCGACACATCCTGCTAAATCGTTGAGCTACGAGATTTGGTACAGCGCCACGCCCGTGGTAACAAGCAGGACGAGTAATACCAGTGTACTAACCACAAAACTTCCGAAGCGCGAGGGAATATGGTTGCTTGTAACGTGCACGTAGGCATGAAACCAGCGAGTTGCTACAAACAACCACGCTACGGCTAAAGCAAATACTGATACTGAGCTTATAGAAGCGAGTATTAAACAGAGCACATAGAAAACGATTGGCAGCTGAAACTGATTGGCAAGACTGTTTGATGTAAGTACAACAGGTAATGACCATGCGGTATTATTGATCGCCGACTCTTTTGGGTCGTGCGCGCCACTGCGTCGATCAACAGATTTGCGTTTGCCATTAAGAATAAGCACCCAAAATGGGATAAGGAGTTGAACCAGTACCGTCCAGTAAATAAGTGTGTTCTTGATTGTGCTTGTCTCCATTGAACTTCGATCAATTTGACCATCGATTATTCAAATAATTGCAAGGATACGAGTGCAGTTAACGCCTTCCCTGCCCCATAGCCAACGCGTTACCTAATAACTTGGCGGTGAGGTCTACCACCGAAATAACTTCGTCGTAGGCCATTCTCGTGGGGCCAATTACGCCCAATGTACCAATTACCTTTCCATCAACTTCATATGGACTAGCAATCACACTGCACTCGCCTAATGCGCTATAACCAGACTCCTCGCCGATAAATACCGATATGCCCTCGGCTTTCATACTGCGATCCAGCAAGCTCAACAGATCACGTTTGGTTTTAAAGGCATCAAATAGTTTTTGTAATGTTTCGATCTGACACAAATCAGGCACGTCTAAAAGTTTTTGCTCACCACTAAACATCATCCCTGCGGGTCTATCGTCGTCTTCCTCTCGAATAACCCTCGCCGCGGCTTGAATTGCCGCTTGGTTTACCCTATGCATCTCATCATTATCTTGCTGCATGTCTTTAACGACCATACGACGTACATCGTCGAGTGTGTTGCCTCTATAACGCTGATTGAAGAAATTAGTGGCTTCAACTAATTCGGAATCAGTGAATTTCGCATCCAGATTCAAAACTCTGTTCTGTACTCGCCCGTCTTCAGTTACTAGTATCGCTAAGATTCGACCTTCGGAGAGACGCATAAATTCAAGCTGCCTAAATCGTGTAACAGATTGATTAGGCAAAACCACCATTCCAGCAAAACGAGTTAATTCAGAAAGAACTTCAGAGGCATGCGCTAGTAAAGTTTCAGGGTCTGCCTCATTGGTAAACTTGTTCGCCATTTCAGTAACAGACTTCTTTGATAGCGGCGTTGTTTTAAGCATGCTGTCAACAAACAAACGATACCCCAAGGAAGTTGGGATCCGCCCAGCTGACGTGTGCGGCGCACTAATAAGGCCTAGTTCTTCTAAATCAGACATGACGTTGCGAACGGTGGCACTGCTGACACCTAAGTCAGGCAATTTGGATAACTTACGTGAACCCACGGGTTGCCCATCCTGGACGTAGGTCTCAACCAAGTGTTTTAATACATTTTCAGCTCTGCTATCTAAACTCATTTTTAACTCAATAAACCAAAAACTTATATTTACGAACTTGAAGATACACTAAATATATCTAATAAGACTGCGTCAAGCACAACTTGTTGCGTGCATTTGCCTAGAAGGTTTAAACAAGGCAACACACTTACGGCGCTGTGCCATTGCTTGTTCTCATACTTAGCCATGGTCGCTATTACAAACGGACTACTGTAGGCTCAAAACATTCTAAGCTAAACGGGTGTTACGGCAAAAACAAATTGAGCTTCTAAACTAATTGAGCTTTTACTAGTCTACGCTTTAACCCGCTTTTTTTATTGAACACTCAGGCATAATCTAGCTGGACAAAGCAGTACGCAATTGGCGACAATTCAAAGGATGACCATAAATCATAAAATTCATGTTTAAAACTATTGGCGTGTTCGGCAAATACCGCGACAGCAGTGTCGAAAAGCCGTTAAAACAACTCACCGAGCACTTAGAAGCGCGTGGCTATACGGTAAAGATTGGCCACACTACGGCCGCAGAGATTACTCGCGACCTTCCTCAAGAAAGACTCGAAGAAAACGTGCCGGTCGATATCGACCTAGCAATAGTGATAGGCGGTGACGGCACCTTACTCCACGTTGCACGACAAATGGCCGAGGCTGGTGTGCCCGTCGCTGGGGTTAATCTTGGAACACTGGGGTTTCTTACTGACATAACGCGGGACGAGATGCTCCCCGAAGTAGACAAAATCCTAGCTGGCGAATTTACCGTAGAAGAGCGCATGACGCTCTTTGTAAGAGTAGAACGCGATGACCAAGTTCTTTACAAACAAATTGCACTAAACGACATAGTGATTGGCAAGCATGGTCTAGAACGCCTTATCAACTGGCAAGCGTCGGTAGACGGCCAGTTTGTTACAGCAGCAAGATCGGATGGTGTAATCTTTGCAACACCTACCGGCTCGACCGCCTATGCGCTGTCCGCTGGCGGCGCAATTGTCCATCCTGGCACTGACGTTATCTCTATGGTACCCGTGTCGCCTCATACATTGTCAAATCGTCCGATTACACTTCCAGCCGAATCAACAATAAAGGTTGAAATACGCAACAAAACTGCTAACTTAGCGCACGTATCAGCGGATGGCTTAATTGGCTATAACTTGCGCGGAGACGAGAGTGTTTATGTGCAGAAATCTAAGCACTCGGTAAAACTCATTCATACAGATTCTTATAATTATTTTGCAATGCTCAGAGTTAAACTCGGTTGGGGTTAATTACCACTAATGGCCTTACTTGATATAACCATCAATAATTTTGCAGTCGTAAAATCCACAGACGTTGATTTCAGTCGTGGCTTTACAGTGGTGAGCGGTGAAACCGGCGCTGGTAAAAGTATTGTACTGGACGCACTCGATTTGGTCTTGGGCGCGCGCGCAGAAGCGAGTTTAATTCGTTTTGGCGAAGATCAAAGTGATATAAGCGCGAGCTTTTCGGTTAAAAACCTTCCTTTAGTACAAGCATGGCTAAAAGAACGCGACTTAGATGGACGCGAATCTTACGACGAACTGTTAATCCGACGTGTACTGCGCACTGAACGCCCTACCCGCTGCTATATTAATGATCAAGTGACTACCTTAGCCACTTTAAAAGAGCTCGGTTTACTACTTGTCGACATTCATGGCCAACACGAGCATCAGTCTTTACTCCGCAAGCCTACGTTGCGCAGCATTGTAGATGAGCGCGCCAACATTGTGCAGGAACTAGCAGATGTTGCTGTTGTTGCTAAGTCGATCCAAGAAACGGAGCGTAAGCTCGATTCCCTTACTCAGAATTTAGACGATAATCGTGAACGATTAGACTTATTGTCTTTTCAGCTCGATGAACTGCTTGATGTGCAATTGGTTGAAAACGAATTTGCAGAACTCGAACAAGAATACGCAGTTTTGAGTAACGCCGATGAGTTACGCGGCAGCATTGAGACAGCACTTGAAGCTCTGTTTGATAAAGAAGAAGGTAATGTATCGGCTTTATTAGGCTCGCAACAGGTTCAACTAGAGCGACTTAAGTCCTTAGACCCTAACCTTGACTCGGCATGCGAGCTTATTAGCTCGGCCTTGGCACAGGTTGATGAAGCTCAAACCGAACTTGATCGTGCTCTGGGACACATTGATGGTGATCCTGAACGCCTATTTGAAGTTGAAGCCCGCCGCGACACATTGATCAATCTTGCCCGCAAACATCGCTGCAATGAAAACGATTTGTTGGGTAAGCAACATGCTCTTCAGGCTGAGTTCGACCTCTTACAAGCGGCTGACGCACAACCGGATGAACTGGCAAGCGCCCTAAAAAAACTTAAAGCTGATTACTCAAACGTAGCGAATAAGATTTCTGCAGCAAGGAAAGAAGCCGCGGCTCGTCTTGAGAAAGCCATTACAGAGCAAATGCAAGAGCTTGGTATGGAAGGCGGTCGTTTACATGTAAGCGTTACAAGCCATGACAAAGAAAATCTAAAAGTAACGCCCTACGGCCAAGACGATATCGATTTTATGGTATCGACCAATGCTGGAATGCCGCTTAAGCCTTTGAGCAAAACGGCCTCAGGCGGTGAATTGTCTCGCATCAGCCTAGCCATTCAAGTCATCGCAAGCCAAAGCTCAAGCACACCCACCCTTATTTTTGACGAAGTTGATGTTGGCGTTGGTGGTCGTATTGCCGAAATTGTAGGCGAACGCTTACGCGAACTTGGCCGTAATGCTCAAGTGATTTGCATTACTCATTTACCGCAAGTAGCCGCGCTCGGTGAACAACATATTTTGGTAAAGAAGTCGGCCGATGCCGATCAGACCTCTACCCAATTGATCAAGCTGGATCAGTCAGAACGTATCGAAGAGCTATCGCGAATGTTAGGCGGAGTTGAGATTACTGAGAGCACCGTAGCCCATGCTCGCGAAATGCTTCTGCGCGCAACACAAACAGCCGGTTCGACGGCATAACTGTCTTTAGCACAAACCGTTTATTTTAGAGTAGATACCTATAATGCAAACTACCGTACAGCATGTAGATTTTAGCCAGCAACAGCCAGTAATCACTACGGCTTCGCTGCAAGACATCGCATCTATTCAAGTTTTATTGAACCATTACGCACAGATGGGCCAACTACTGCCGCGTAGTAAATCTGATCTTGAAGCCAACATCAGCCGTTTTAGAATTATTAAACGCAATGACGAAGTAATTGCCTGTGGCTCGTTAGAACATTTTACGGATGAGCTGGCTGAGGCACGCAGCTTAATGGTGAAAGAAAGTCACAAAGGCCAAGGGCTTGGAGATGCACTACTTCGTGACATGGTTGATCGAGCCAAAACGCTAAATGTAAAACGATTAATGGCCCTTACCTACGTACCCGCGTTTTTTCATGGAGTAGGTTTTAAAACGGTTAACAAAGAGATATTCCCTGAAAAAGTCTGGGGTATTTGTGTAAACTGCTACAAATTCGAAAACTGTGACGAAATTGCCGTTCTTTTGGAACTGCCATGAACTACCCATAAATAAATACAATCGATTTAAATGGTTCACTTCAACACAGCTAATTCAACGCAAGCGACACCGCATTTTCTTAACGTATAGATTATTTATCCAATGAAACGACTCTTTTTACTATCGATCTTAGCTCTTTCACTCAGTGCTTGTATTCGCCCATACCAACCGGACATTCAGCAAGGCAACATTCTAAACAATAGCAATCTTAAGGAACTACGCTATGGAATGGGTAAACAAGAAGTGTTGTTTATTTTGGGCACACCGATGGTGATTGACCCTTTTAATGAGCAGCGCTGGGACTACTATTATTCCAAACGAGACAACAACAAAAGACAGACGACTACTCGTTTAGTCACAGCCATATTTGATGACAACAAACTTGTGGCTTTGCGTGGCGACGTAAACCTTGATCAGGTTGAATCACTTGCGCCCAGCACTGAAGACCAACAGCACGGTGGCACGGTGATTACTAAGCCAACCCATAAAGAAAAAGGCTGGCTGACCCGGCTTGGGCTCTTTAACAAAGACGACTAACCATTCAAGTAAGCATAAAAAAACCGGCATTGCCGGTTTTTTTATGGGTACAGTTATGAAGTTAAGCCTTATGCGTAAACCTTAGATGCACGGGAGACCGCCTTATAGCGACTAACTTACAAACCACACTTAACAAGTAACGACACCAGTAGCTTTCTAACTTAGATTCTCTACTAAGAAAGTACCTACTCTGTTACTTACTTAATTTTTGATTCTTTATATTCGACGTGCTTGCGTACAACTGGATCAAACTTCTTAATAACCATTTTCTCGGTCATCGTTCGCTTGTTCTTAGTCGTGGTGTAGAAATGGCCAGTGCCAGCACTAGAAACCAATTTGATTTTATCTCTCATAAATCACCTTATTAATTGAATCTAGCGCCCAATCAATGAGCAATAGATCTACAAATATTTAATTAGCTGCCAGTTAGCGATTACTTGCTCATCACTAAGCCAGTAAACCAACTGCTTAACTATACTTTTACGCCCGAACCACGAATATCGGTCAAAACAGCATCAATGCCCTTTTTATCGATAATACGAATACCTCTTGAGGAGACGCGTAATTTAACCCAACGGTTTTCGCTCTCAACCCAAAATTTTCTGTCGTGCAAATTAGGCATAAACGTGCGACGCGTACGATTGTTTGCGTGCGATACATTATTACCAAAAGTCGTCCCTTTACCGGTGACCTGACATACTCTAGCCATTTTAACTTACCTTTTAATCTCTCTTGATTTTACCAAGTCTTGCGATCGCGTGACGCTGCGGGCTTCTATTCAGGCTTAAAATCAACGTTCAAAAGACATCAAAACAATTCCTTTGAACTCGATTTTGAGACTACATCATAAATGCCGACTTAATATCTAATTTATCCTGAGCCAAGGCAACACCAGAGAATGAATGTAGCCAACCCGAAACAAGGCGCGATTTATACCAGATATCGCCGCCTAAGAAAACTAATTATTGTTGTTTTTTGACGGTTTCGCTTGGTCTGCGCTCTAAGCTAGCTCAAAGCCACCAGTTTAGCCCGCTAGGATAGGGTTTGTTAACTGAGCAGGTCACGTTCTGCGAAAGAAACGAGTTCGCCATCGCCCACCACGAAATGATCCAATAGTTTCACCCCCACCATACTCAATGCCTCTAAAAGCCGCGCTGTTAACTGTTTATCCGCCGCACTTGGCTCAGGGTTTCCCGAAGGATGGTTATGCGCCACAATCATAGCTGCAGCATTGTGTTTAAGCGCTTCAACAACCACTTCTCTTATTGGCACACTAGTGTGGTCTATAGTACCTCTGAAAAGCTCTCGTGACCGAATGACTCTATGTTTGGAGTCGAGAAAAAGTGCGTGAAAACACTCGTAGCGTTTGTCTCGGAGTTCAAGGCTCAGATAGTCTCGGCACGTCTGCGGAGAGCTTAAAGCGTCTGCTCGTTCTAACTTTTCCCGTAGATGACGGCGACTCAACTCAAGAGCCGCCTGCAATAACGCGAAGGTTGCTTCGCCGACACCTGTTTGAGCACAAAACTCATCCCGTCCTAGCGCAAGCACTGCACGCAAACCATCATTAGAAGTCAGCATGTGCCTTGATATATCAATCGCGGTCATTCCTCTTATACCATTACCCACAAACAGTGCGAGCAACTCTGCGTCTGACAAACTTGCCTCACCATACTTACACAGTTTCTCGCGTGGTCGCTCTGATCTTGGCCATGTCGAAATTCGGCTTTTCCCCAAGTCTTCTAAATTAGCAGTAGCGCTGCTCAAACCACAATTAGCGACTTCTCTGAAGCCAGAGCTATCCAAAACAGATTTGCCTGCATCAATCGTGTTTTCTAGCTTTAATACTGACTTTCTTTTTTTAGACACGACCGCCCCAATCAAACGCCTGTTTGCCAACTTTCTCATCCGTATCGACAGTCTTTCAGGAAACGAGACCGCCTCAATAGAATGGTTATCAATTCAGCCGCTAGACTAAACACCTTCATTGCATTGGTAAACCTTGAAAAAACATCTTCCGCTATCTCGCTCGAAAACGATCGTATAGCGACACAAGGTCGTTGTAATGGCTAAATAAACTCAATTCATATACTTGGGGCCGGCCTGTAGAAAACGCTGGTTAACTGTATACTCAACCCCTGATGCAACTTGATGGTCTTTCGCAAGAGCGCCGCATGCGCCTATAATAGGCCAACCGTAAATGGCGTTAGTCGTAACGTCATATATACACCTCAAAATCAAAGCCCGTATGCCACACAACCACCCTACTCTTATTAACAAACGCGTTCTACTCGGAATTACAGGCGGCATCGCGGCTTATAAGACTCCCGATTTAGTCCGTAAACTAGCTGAACTTGGGGCGCAGGTACGTATCGTAATGAGTCGCGGAGCCGAGCAGTTTGTTACCCCGCTTGCCCTTCAAGCCGTTAGTGGCCATATACCTCACAACGCCCAAATGACGGCGGAAAGTGAATCAGGCATGGGGCATATAGACTTAGCTCGGTGGGCCGACATTGTATTGATCGCGCCAGCCACGGCAAACTTCATAGCACAGCTCAACCAAGGTAGCGGACACGACCTGTTAACAACAGTGTGCTTAGCAACCACAGCATCAGTAGTCGTTTCACCTGCCATGAACCAGCAAATGTGGAAGAACAGCACTACAGCCGAAAACGTTGCTTCGCTCATTGAGCGGGGCGTTGCCTTTCTTGGCCCGGATTCTGGCGAACAAGCCTGCGGTGACGTTGGCCCTGGCCGAATGCTACAACCACAAGATTTAGCTCAGCAATTGGCTGGACTGTTTCAAACCCGAGAACTTGAGGGTAAACATGTAATGCTCACGGCTGGCCCAACGTGGGAAGCTATAGACCCTGTGCGCGGCATCACTAACCACAGCTCTGGGAAAATGGGTTATGCATTGGCTGAAGCGGCAGCAGAGGCTGGTGCTCATGTCACATTAGTCAGTGGTCCCACTAGCCTTACAGCACCCGTTAACGTGAAAACGATACACGTACGTTCAGCTGCTGAAATGCATGCGGCCGTATTCGCTGATATTGCTGAGCAAGATATCTTTATAGGGGTTGCCGCCGTAGCAGACTACCGGCCTGTTGATTCTAGCGATCAGAAAATCAAAAAGAATCATGATGAAATGACTATCCTGATGACTAAAAATCCAGACATCCTTGCTGATGTGGCTGCGCTCAAAAAACCACCATTCTGTGTGGGTTTCGCTGCAGAAACAAATGATGTAGAAACGTATGCGCGCGCTAAGCTTGAACGCAAGAAGTTAGACCTTATCGTGGCCAATCACGTTGGTGGCTCAGAAACTGGATTTGGCAGCGACGACAACATAATTACTTTAATCACGAGCAGTTCGAAACAAGATTTGCCGCGTGCCAGTAAAAGTCAGCTTGCTCGACATATCGTCTCACGAGTAGCTGAGCTTTCCACCTAGCACAACAAAATTTTTAAAGGCCCAGCCAGCGATTTCGAACTTAAACCTATTGAGCCCAAGCTAGGGTAAATGCAAGTCAGCACAAATCACTTAAATATAACCGTTAACTAAAAACGCATCAGGCACACTATGCAATCTGTACAACTTAAGATTTTAGACAAAGACTTCCACGCCCAGTTTGATCTACCCGCCTATGCCACGTCGGGCTCTGCGGGCATTGATTTGCGCGCATGCATTAAAGATTCATTGATTCTTGCTCCGGGAGAGACCCATTTGATTCCGACCGGACTATCGGTTTACATCGGCGACCCTGCTGTGGCTGCAATGTTGCTACCAAGGTCCGGCTTAGGCCATAAGCATGGCATCGTATTGGGTAACCTAACGGGATTAATTGACTCAGACTATCAAGGCCCTCTTATGGTATCGCTGTGGAATCGTGGCGATAAGGCGTTTACGGTAGAGTCTGGCGACCGCATTGCACAAATGGTGTTTGTGCCCGTTATTCAGATGAAATTTGACCTAGTCGATGAATTTGCAGAAAGTGAACGTGCCGATGGCGGTTTTGGTCACACAGGCGTTCGGTAAGATTATTTGACCTAAAAGTGCGCTATTCGAGCCAAGTGGAAAGAACCGATTACGCTCTAAATTCAGTAGACCCTAGGGTTTTGTCTGCGAGAAACCGCTGGGCTTCTTGATTTGTACCCAAGATAACCCTCGAATCAGGCTGCCGAATCCTAGATATTTGCGTAAATTGGAAATGCTTGTCATTTCATCTACGTAGCTTTGTTATCATCGATTAGTTATTGTTCGGCTCCGCTTTAATTTTGAGCATTTAGCCTCAAAGATGAACTAGAACGCTGCAATGGTCTTAAAATACTGATTCAGAACTAACGCAACGAGTCGTTTTGACTTACCGCGGCTGACACAGATTGGCTAGTGCACACTAATAACCAATAACAAAAACGATAAAAATCTGAAACTATTAACCGAAGAAGACAGAATCATGACCGATACCTTATCCGTAAAAGACAATAGAACTGGGAAAGAATACGAAATCGAGATCGTTGATGGCAACATCACTGCATCGCAACTTCGTCAGATTAAAGTCAACGAGGGTGATTTTGGCATGATGAGCTATGACCCTGGATTCGTAAATACGGCCAACTGCACTAGCCGAATAACCGATTTAGACGGCGGCAAAGGTATACTTCGATATCGCGGCTACCCCATCGAACAGCTAGCAGAGCGCAGCACGTTTCTAGATGTTGTTTACTTACTCTTTAATGGCGAATTGCCAAACCCAGTAGAGTCAAAAGCGTGGGAGAGTCGTATCACCCATCACACCATGCTGCACGAAAAAACTAAACGATTAATGGGTGGTTTTAATTACGACGCGCACCCAATGGGTGTGTTTATTTCTACCGTAGCGGCTCTGTCGACGTTCTATCCTGATGCCAAAATGGTTGAAGATAAAGAAACCCGCATGCTACAAGCGTGTCGCTTAATCGGTAAAACGCCAACCATTGCATCGTACGCATACCGCAACAGCCGCGGCCTTCCTTACATTTACCCTGACAACGAGTTGAGCTATACAGGCAACTTCTTGAATATGATGTACCGTATGGTCGAGCCTCGTTACCAAGCTCACCCAGCCCTAGAACGCGCATTAGACATTCTTTTTATCTTACATGCCGATCACGAGCAAAACTGCAGCACAAGCGCAATGCGCAACATCGCAAGCTCTAAGGCAGACCCATTTGTTGCTGTAGCAGGCGCGTCGGCTGCTCTTTATGGACCGTCTCATGGCGGCGCTAACGAAGCTGTGTTGACCATGCTGAAAGAGATTGGCACTAAAGATAAAGTGGCCGCCTACGTTGCTCAATGTAAGGACGGAGAACAGCGTTTGATGGGCTTTGGCCATCGCGTCTATAAGAATTACGATCCTCGCGCGCGTATTGTTAAGGAAATTGCTAACGAAGTATTTGAAGTAACGGGGCGTAATCACTTGATTGACGTCGCAATGGAGCTCGAGCGGATCGCCCTTGAAGACGAGTACTTTGTAGAACGTAAGCTGTATCCAAACGTAGATTTTTACTCCGGCTTAATTTACGAAGCGATGGGCTTTCCAATGGAAGCATTTACGGTCCTTTTCGCCATACCTCGTACGGCGGGCTGGCTAGCGCAATGGATGGAATTAATGGAAGATCCAGAATTCAGGATCACGCGACCACGGCAAAACTATCAAGGTATGGGTGAGCGTCAAGTACCGGCTGATTATCGAGCTTAAACCAGACTCCAGTTCAATGGTGGCGACACGTAGTGTGTGTCGCCGTGTTAACGACCTATGGCTAGTAGATTATCTACACAGATTGACTGATAATCCCTATTCGGAACTAGTTCTTCCAAATCAACGAAAGCGCGGTAGAAATTAAACTATGTCTTCACATTCTTCGGATCCATTAAGCCCACTCAATGGTCAAAACATTGCGTTCCTAGAAGCAATATTTGAGCAATATCAAACTGACCCAAACTCAGTTACCGCAGAATGGCGCAGTTACTTTAGCCAGCTTAGCAATAGCGCACTATTGCCTACCCCTCAGGGTTCAAGCATTGGCGCAAGCGGCTCTCAAGCTTTAGACGCGATTGCAGCAACCAAACAAGGCGCTGTTTCTAGACTCATCAGCACCTATCGGGCAATGGGGCATAAACGAGCCAAAATTGATCCTATCGGTGAGATGGAAGTTCAGGATGCGAGTGAATTGGAGCTCGGCTACCACGGCTTATCAGATGCTGATTTAGATACCATTTTTGACACGGGCCCATTACGAGCCCCTGAGCGCCTGCCGTTACGTGACATTGTCGCTATCTTGGAACAAAACTATTGTGGTTCAATTGCTTACGAATACGGCCACATGGCGAGTGCGCAGCAACGTCGTTGGTTGCGTACGCAGCTAGAACAACCGCTCGGCTACTCTCACTTCACGTCAGACCGTAAAAAACATATCTTCGACCGTCTAACCGCGTCCGAAGGCATGGAGCGTTACCTGCACACCAAATACGTTGGCCAAAAGCGCTTTTCATTGGAAGGCGGCGAGAGCTTAATACCCATGCTCGACCAGATCATTCAACAAGGTGGAGCATCAGGTGTTAAGGAATTCGTTATTGGCATGGCCCACCGAGGCAGACTAAACGTATTAGTCAATACTCTGGGTAAATCTCCCGAGAATTTGTTTTCAGAATTCGAAGGCAAATACGATAAGAACGAAAATGCGGCAAGCGGCGATGTTAAATACCATCAAGGCTTTTCTTCCGACATTCAAACATCGCAAGGCCCAGTGCATCTTTCGCTAGCCTTTAATCCGTCACACTTAGAAATTGTGAGCCCTGTTGCTGTGGGCTCGGTGCGCGCTCGCCAAGAACGCCGCGATGACGATCTAGGTAAAACTGTATTACCCATATCAATCCACGGCGACGCGGCTTTTGCTGGCCAAGGCGTTGTTATGGAGACATTCCAAATGTCAGGCTGCCGCGGATATCAAACCGGCGGTACAGTACATATTGTTATTAACAACCAGGTTGGCTTTACAACTAGTCATCCTCGTGACTCCCGCTCTACTCCATATTGCACCGAAATCGCAAAGATGGTGGGAGCGCCGATCTTCCATGTAAATGGTGATGATCCTGAAGCCGTAGTATTTGCGGCTGAACTTGCGATGAAGTTTAGAGAAGAGTTTCACAAGGATGTTGTCATTGACCTAATCTGCTACCGCAGACATGGACACAACGAGTCAGATGAGCCATCGGTGACACAACCCATGATGTACAAAACGATTAAGGCCTTACCCACGACTCGTCGAATCTACGCGCAAAGATTGATCGACGAAGGCGTTATTACTGAAGAAGACGAAACCAATCTAGTTGCCAAATATCGCGCATCTTTAGAAGCAGGTCAGCGGATGGTTGCTGAGTTTGTTGAAGCCCAACAAGGGGACCACACTGTTGATTGGTCGCCTTATTTTAACATTCACTGGGACCACAAGACCAAAACAAGCTTTAACGCCAAACGTTTAGATTACTTAGCTGAGCGCTTGTTAGCTGTTCCAGATGACTTTAAGCTCCATGCTCGTGCTGCCGCCATCATGAAGTCTCGCCGCAGCATGAAAGACGGTGAACTTGTCTTGGATTGGGGTATGGCTGAAAACCTTGCTTATGCAACGCTGTTGGATGAAAATTTCGGAATTCGTTTATCCGGTCAAGACAGCGGCCGCGGTACGTTCTTCCACCGCCATGCAACCTTACACGACACTAACAGCAAGCGCGTCCACATTCCCTTACAGCACATTAAAGACAAGCAACCCGAGTTTAATGTTATTAACTCGCTCTTGTCTGAAGAAGCCGTGCTGGCATTTGAGTATGGTTATGCATGCTCAGACCCAAAAACCATGGTTATTTGGGAAGCGCAGTTTGGCGATTTCGCCAATGGCGCCCAAGTGGTAATTGATCAATTTATAAGCAGCGGCGAAGCTAAATGGGGCCGTTTAAGTGGCCTTACCATGTTTCTTCCACATGGCTATGAAGGACAAGGCCCTGAACATTCCTCAGCTCGCTTAGAACGTTTTCTACAGCTTTGTGCGCAGCATAATATGCAAGTGTGTTCGCCCAGTACGCCCGCGCAAATGTTTCACATGATTCGACGTCAAATGTTACGACCTTATCGTAAGCCTTTGATTGTAATGACACCAAAGAGTCTATTGCGACATAAGTTATCGACCTCTTCGCTCGAGGATTTACACAGCGGGTCGTTTCAAACTGTAATTCCTGAAATTGATAAATTGACCAATAAAAATGTCAAACGAATCATTTATTGCACCGGTAAAGTGTATTTTGATATTTTGGAGCAGCGTCGTGAGAGCAAACAAAACGATGTTGCTATTGTTCGAGTAGAACAGCTCTACCCTTTCCCTCGCGAAGAAGTAGTTAAGCAACTCAACAAATACCCGAATGCTACTGAGGTAGTATGGTGTCAAGAGGAGCCTAAAAATCAGGGCGCTTGGTATCAAATACTGCATCACTTTAAAGCCTGTATCGAAGACCAGCATACGTTGTATTACGCAGGACGCGATGCCTCTGCGTCTCCGGCTGCCGGGTACTTGTCTACTCACAGAGACCAGCAAGCTAAACTTATAAATGATGCGCTATCTGTTCTGTGCGAACTAGAAACCGATAAAGTAGAATCGATGGACTAACTAGTTTTGCTACTACAAGGCCACTACGATTTTTAAAAGAATATTAATGTACTATGAATTGTATGTTGTTGTTTTAAATAAAGGTTATATATAAAACCTTAGCAGCGACTCAAACCAAATAGCCGTATTAACTGCTCAAAAAACAAAGGAGCTCATAATGACCGTCGAAGTTAAAGTGCCCATTTTGCCTGAATCCGTATCTGAAGCCACGGTTGCTGCATGGCACAAAAAAGTCGGAGATTCCGTCAGCATTGACGAAAATATTGTAGATATCGAAACCGAGAAAGTCGTACTTGAAGTACCGAGTATGGTAAACGGCGTTATCAAAGAAATTCGTTTTGAAGAAGGCGCTACTGTTGGTGAGCAAGAAATTTTGGCCATTATCGAAGAAGGCGCAGCAAAAGCAGCACCTGCAGCGGCCGCTGAAGCACCTGCGACACCAGATACACAAGCAAGCGCTGACAATAGCGATGCTGAAAAGCTAAGCCCCGCCGTTAAGAAGCTAGTCGCCGAAAACGATATTGATCCAGCGACTATTTCCGGCTCAGGAAAAAATGGACGCTTACTTAAAGAGGACGTGGTCAACGCAATTGCCGCTGCACCGTCCACACCTACAGCACAAGCAAGCAGCCCTACTCCTGCGCCTGCCGCTAAACCGGCACCTGGTTCACGCGAAGAGCGTCGCGAGCCTATGTCTCGCCTGCGTTCAACCATCGCGCGTCGTCTGAAGGAAGCACAAGACACTCAAGCAATGTTAACCACCTTCAACGATGTAGATCTGAAGGCGGTTATTGATATTCGCAATCAATACAAAGAACAGTTCGAAAAAACACACGGTACGCGTTTGGGCTTTATGTCGTTCTTCGTAAAAGCCGCGATCGAAGCTCTCAAACGCTTCCCTGCAGTAAACGGCTCTATTGATGGCAACGACATTGTTTACCACGACTTTTATGATATCGGCATTGCGGCAAGTTCGCCACGAGGCTTAGTAGTCCCCGTTCTTCGTGATGTAGATCAAATGAGCTTCGCTGGCGTTGAACAAACCATCAGTGAGTATGGCCAAAAAGCCAAAGACGGCAAATTGACGATGGATGACCTAACCGGCGGAACGTTTACTATTTCCAACGGCGGTGTGTTCGGGTCGATGCTATCGACACCTATAGTTAATCCACCGCAAAGCGCCATTCTCGGGATGCACCGCATTGAGGAGCGTCCTGTTGCGATTAATGGTGAGGTAGTAATACGTCCAATGATGTATCTAGCTCTTACCTATGATCACCGCATTATTGATGGCAAACAATCCGTTCTTTTCTTGCGCACCATCAAAGAATGTCTTGAAGATCCAGCGCGACTATTGCTAGAGCTTTAAACGCAAGCTTTACGAAACAAACACATAAGTTCAAGAGATTAATTAATCAGAGAGAGCTAATTAGGCTCTCTCGCCAACACAGACTTTATAAAAGAGATCATGGCAGAACAATTTGACGTCGTTATAGTGGGCGCAGGACCAGCTGGCTATGTTGCAGCAATCCGATGCGCACAATTGGGGTTTAAAACCGCATGTGTAGATGATTGGTCTAACGCAGATGGCAAACCTTCGTTGGGTGGCACGTGTTTAAACGTCGGTTGTATACCATCCAAAGCCCTACTCGACTCTTCTGAACGTTTTGCACAAACTCAACACGACCTTGCAGATCATGGCATTAGCACGGGTAAAGTGAGCGTTGACATTAAGAAAATGCTGGCGCGCAAGGATCAGGTTGTCACTAACCTGACTCAGGGTATCGCTGGATTAATGAAGGCGAACAAAATCACTATGTCGCACGGACGGGGGAAACTGCTAGCCAACAAAACCGTTGAAGTGAGTCGTGACGGTAAAGTTACCGAAACCTTATCGGCTAAGAATGTGATTCTTGCGGTAGGCTCTCTGCCCATCGACATCCCCGTAGCTAGAATTGACGGCGATCTTATTGTTGATAACGCAGGGGCTCTTAATTTTGAGACTGTACCGAAACGGTTAGGCGTTATTGGTGCTGGCGTAATTGGCTTAGAACTTGGAAGCGTATGGAATCGTCTAGGGTCTAAAGTGACTGTTTTAGAGGCCATTGACACATTTTTGCCGCCGGTCGACAAGCAATTGTCGCGTGAGGTGTTTAGAACTTTTACTAAAGACCAGGGATTAGACATCAAACTGGGAGCTATGGTAACTGCGTCTAAAACGACTAAGAAGACGGTACAAGTAACGTACACACTAAAAGAGGAAGAGATAACCGAAACGTTCGACAAGCTAATTGTTGCAGTGGGCCGCAAGCCCAATACAGCCAATATTGCGGACGATAGTGCAGGTCTAAAACTAGACGAACGTGGCCGTATCGATATTAACGAATCCTTTGAAACCAACATTCCTGGCGTTTACGCCATCGGTGATGCTGTAAAAGGTCCAATGTTGGCACACAAAGGTTCTGAAGAAGGCGTAGCCGTAGCCGAGATAATTGCCGGACAAAAACCGCAACTCAATCACGGCAATATCCCTTGGGTTATTTACACACATCCTGAAATTGCATGGGTCGGCATGAACGAAGACGAAGCAAAGGCCGCTGGCTTTGAAGTAAACGCAGGGTTCTTCCCATTTGCGGCCAATGGTCGTGCTTTAGCTATGAACGAAAAAGGCGGCCGTATAAAGATAGTGGCAGACGCGAAAACTGACCGTATCTTGGGCATACATATCTTAGGCCCAAGTGCATCGGAACTAATTTCAGAGGCAGTACTGGCTCTAGAATATTCGGCATCAAGCGAAGACATTGCTCGGACTGTGCACGCACACCCCACCCTGTCTGAAGCTATGCATGAAGCAGCACTGGCTGTTACAGGCCGGGCTCTACATAAGGTTAATTAACAACATCAAAATGACCAAGGCTTTAAAGCCGATCTTTAATACTGCAACAGAATTCTTGATCGAATCGTTTTAAGCGAAGCACGAAACCTAAAAAAAGCGATCCCTAGAACACATGGACTAGAGGGTCGCTTTTTTATGCATGACGAAGAGACTATAGCTTGACGTAAATAGCTTGACGTAAAACCGCTACTCACAATTCGTGTCAGTCTACTTCGCGCCTTCCCGATACGCAGTCTGAGATTCCCTCTCTAAAACAGACGGCATATCGTTGAGCACGCAAAATTCTTTGTTGGGTATTCGGGTGCGTTGACAAATAGTCGGCCCAGCTGTCATCTTTAGTCGTATTAGGTAGCTCGGAACTCTCGTCAGCTATTGAGATCGCGTCCGCGTATGCGTTTTCATCTATATCTGCATCTTGGCTAAATCGCATCATCTTATCCATGATAGTGGCGAAAGCTGAAGGATCGATACCGGCTTTAAGCATGTGCTCAAACGCAAACTCATCAGCCTCACTTTCAAAGTTTCTTGAGTAGCCAGTTGTAACCAAGAGCGACCCCAAACCAATACCCATATCTCCGGCCCCTGTTACGTCACCTGAAAACACGGCCAGTATGACCGCCATAAAAGTTGACTGTGTCACCATTTCAAGAGTGTGACGGTGTTCGACGTGTCCCATTTCATGCAACAACACCGAATCAACCTCATCTTGATTAACTGTGAGTTGCACAAACTTATCAGTCAAAATAATGTCGCCCGATGGCAACGCCAAGGCATTTGGAATGGCGTCATCTCCTTCGCCCCAAGCGCGAAAATGAAGCGTGTACGAAATATCCTTGTCTACTTGATGAGTCGGAACCAGGTTGACGTTAAAGTGCTCGCGAATTTCATCTTGCCTTGCCTGTTCTAATTGACTGGGTTCGAAGAAAAGATCGTCTAAAAACCCCAACGTATTTTCACCGATAAGCTCTCCCGTTTTATGCGGCAGAGCCTGTGCAACGCTATGCGTGATCAATGGCAAACCCCAACGAAAAAACGCGAACGTAGTGGCTATCGTTAGTATCAATGCAACAGCTACCCATCTCCAATTAGACTCAATCTTATGGATCAACTGCGTATCGCGACCGACGCCTGTGAAAATATCGTCAACACCGTCATTGTCATTGGTGGCAAAAAGTGAACCGTCTGGTAGCTCTAGCTTGCGCTCGAGGTTTCCCAGCCTATCACTCACTAAAACTTCCGCTAGAAGACCGTCAGACGCGTTACCATGGATAGTAACGACACGATACTCTCCACCGTTAGCAATTAGAGTAGCCTCGCAAGATTCAGCGCGACCGCTCTCAAACCATTTGCCGACAAGCTCCACTAAATACCTATTCCTATGTCAACATCAAACGCATCGCCAAGCTGGTCTCCCAGTGATGATTGCTCTGATTGCCGCTGGCTCACATAGTCACTAAAGCCCTGACTAGTATCTACTTGCGTGTGGTTTGCGACATAACGAGCCATACGTACGCTGGCCCACGGTATAGCCAAGCCCAAGGTAACAATGATAGCGAGCAAATTAGAAAAACTTACCCACGCCAACGATCTAGCACTCATAGTTGAAGCAAGTCCTATTCTGCCGTCGATCGTCGAATTTTTAAGAATATACTCACGTTGCCTCACCTGGAGGTACGTAAAAATAGCGATACTGAGAAACAACAACCCGATGTACATTACTACGACAATTGAAATAACTAGACTATTCGCAAAAATGTCGTTCATTGCTTCTGGGTCCCCAAAAGCAGCACCTAAATCCCCTAACTGTGCTCCGGCGCCCATTAACATCGCAGCGATGGAGATTAGCAATAGCAAACCAAATATGCCGAGAATCGTTAAACCGATCGCTTTCAGAAGAAAGATGACGAATGGTCCAGCTTTTAAATCGGTCTTAAACTCGCCCTGACCAAACCGCGATCCATTAATAATATACGCGTTGTTACACTGCTTCATAACACCATACAGATATGCGGCCACGGCTAGACCTATGAAGAAGAAAACTCCAACCATGGGTCCCACAGACGCTACGTCACCGTCCGCCGTCGGCGCAAGTATCGCTGCCATAATTGGAAAACCATAAACAGCTAAAAACAAGAAAATTGGCAGTAACAGAAAGTTGAAATAGGCACCGCCCAATTTACCAGCAAAGCCAAACCTCACATTGCTATAACTGCTCACCCGCATATTAAAAATAAGGCTCCGCCAAACAATCCAAGGTATGGCCAGAAATAAAATCAGAAAAACGACAACACCGCCCACTGGTGAAACCTGCTGAATTACGACGTATGCGATGAGCGCTACGATAGCGATCAAATAGCCAGCAAATAATTGTTTGCCCGTCGCGTGGTATTCAAAGTTTTGGTTGTCGAGCTCAGTATTGCCATAAAAATAACGGCGGTTTCGGACCTTAGCCCATGGGTAGTACAAAGTAAGCGTCACGATAGTCAGCAATATATTGACTATCCAAATTTTGAAATACTCGGAACCGCTCCCATTAAACTTCATAGCTTGCATCTGCTCTCCCCTTTTGTAGTTTAGTTTTTTTTATCTTAGATCCGCTTAACTACTGGCGTCATCGGATTGCGTACGAGACCTGTGCAAGGCATCGATAATACCCACAAGCCAACTGATTACCAACACCAATAAAGCAACGTTCAATGCACTCGAATCCGCCGCAGCCTGTTGCTCAGTCACTAATTTACGAATAACAAAAAAATCCGGCGGAACCTCCCCAGAGGTAACTCGCCCAACAACCTGCAATGCACTAGATATCACGTAATAGAAAATGGTGATCGCCGCGACAGCGGCAGTCGTGATTAGGCTATATCCAATGGCCCTGCGCTGCAAAACCAGTTGACCTAAACCAGGAAAGACCAAGGCAGATAACAATAATGCTCTAGTAGTTTGACGCATAGTTGGCTTCCTATTAAAAAGGTGTGTTTCGTGGTGTCACGTATAGTTAAATCGCGATTGTCTAGGAATTAAAATGTAGAATCAGAAGTTGAAATTAAGAAGCTGGTGTACTCCAAGTAACTGCAATCTACTCTCAGATATTTTACACTATCTCAAATTAGCTCGATCGGATCGAACGATTTCTGACCAAACCTTGTAACATTCAACAATCGTTCACGTCACTCCAATTGCTTAATCTGGCTAGTTCGATAGAATCCAGTCTATTCGATCAACCCTTCTTATACAGACCTCAAACACAATGAGCTTCCCACACGAAATTTTTAAAGCCTACGATATCCGCGGAATCGTTGATTCATCTCTTAGCTTAGACATTGTTAAACGCATTGGTCACGCTCTGGGTTCTGAGGTTATAGCGGCTGGGGGTTCAAGTATTGTAGTCGGTAGAGATGGTCGGCTTTCTGGACCCGCCATGACTAAAGCGCTGTCGGCAGGCCTGCAAGCCAGTGGTGTCAATGTGATTGATATTGGTGTGGCCCCATCTCCTGTGGTGTATTACTCGAGCTACGCTAAGGATATAGGCTCGTGCGTCGCTATTACTGGTAGCCACAACCCACCAAATTACAACGGTTTTAAAATGGTGGTCGAGGGCACGACACTGTCGGCCGAACGCATTCAAGATATAAAGCAACGGATTCTAAAGCGTGACTATGAGAACGGCGACGGCAGTTATACGATTGAGTCAGTAATTGATCAATACATCAAAGAGATCATTGGAGACGTTAAACCAAAACGTCGCCTGAAAATTGTGATCGATTGCGGTAATGGCGTTGCTGGAGCAACGGCTCCGCAAGTGTATCGAGGCATTGGTTGCGATGTTATTGGCTTGTTCACCGAGATTGATGGCAATTTTCCAAACCATCACCCTGACCCTAGCCAAGCCGAAAATCTTGAAGATTTGATATCTGCAGTCGCCGAACACGATGCTGATATAGGCCTGGCGTTTGACGGCGACGGCGACCGACTCGGCATAGTTACTCCCAAAGGAGAGGTTATTTGGCCTGATCGACAAATGATCCTATTTGCACGCGACGTGCTTTCTCGCAATCCTGGCGCCGAGATCATCTATGACGTTAAATGCTCGCGCTTATTGCCCAAAGAAATTGAGGCCGCTGGCGGTAAAGCAACAATGTGGCGCACAGGCCACTCTTTCATTAAGTCAAAGCTTAAAGAAACAGACGCGGCACTTGCCGGAGAAATGAGCGGTCATATCTTTATGAAAGAACGCTGGTACGGATTTGATGACGGTGTTTATGCCGGCGCTCGACTCATCGAAATCTTAGCCAACCAAGATAAAAGCCCACAAGAAGTATTCGATGCCTTGCCCAATAGTGTCAACACTCCGGAGTTACGAATGGAGTTTAACGAAGGTGAACACTATACGTTTATGGATAAGCTCGTTACAGCCTCTGATTTCCCAGACGGATCAATTAACACCATTGACGGACTCAGAGTTGATTTTGCAGACGGATTTGGCTTGATTCGGCCCTCTAATACGACCCCCATTTTGGTACTTAGATTCGAAGCCGACGACGAAGCTGCACTTGAGCGCATTCAATCAGACTTTGGTAGACTAGTTCACAGCGTTGACGCTAACCAAGAGTTACCTTTCTAACATTTTCTTAGATTTTGCTCACTCACTTAAGTTAAGACTCGAAAAAAATACATACAAAATCTCAGTGACTGACCAAACAACCAAACTAGAAAAACTAATTGAGTTAATTCCTAGTCTGGGTTTGATCAGAGACGCGTATCACCGTTTCCACGAGCAGCAGCAACTAAAGCTGTCTAAGCAATACGATGGCTTACCACTGCTGGCTTTTTTGGGCGTTTTAACGGGCCTTGCCGCTGGGGCGATTATCATCGCATTCCGCTACGCTCTCGAGTTAGGCACTGCAGTGCTTCCTATGGGCGGGGATCCTGAGTCGTTTGAATCGCTCAATGCGCTCATGCGTTTCGCTTTGTGCGTAGGTGGTGCAGTTTTACTCGGACTCATACTCACACTCGTTAAAAAGAAAGACCGCGACGTTGGTGTTGGTCATGTCCTAACCCGTCTTGAATATCATCAAGGCCATTTACCGTTTAAGCGAGCCACTTTACAGTTTCTAACAGCGACAATCGCATTAATAAGTGGCCAGTCCATGGGCAAAGAAGGCCCAAGTATTCACTTAGGCGCCAGTGGCGGCAGCCTTTTAGGTCGCGTCCTCAAAATACCCAACAACGGTGTCCGTATTTTGGTAGGGGCTGGGGTAGCCGCTGCCATTGCCGCCGCCTTCGACACCCCACTTGCAGGAGTTATCTTCGCAATGGAAGTGGTGGTAATGGAATATACGGTGTTTGGCTTTACGCCGATCATCCTTGCAGCAGTAAGTGCGACAACTATTACTAGACTTACTTTAGGCAGTGCAACCGCCATTGCGGTACCGGTAATGCCTGTTAATACCGTATTAGAACTCCCCTTGGTTGCGATAATGGGTTTACTTATTGGCGCTTTGGCGGCCCTTTTCATTAAGCTTAGCTCAGGCATTGCCATCGTGAGCAAAGATCAACCTGTGTTCCAAAGAATGCTTATTGCAGGTGTTTTTACAGGGCTTTGCGCAGTTTTAGTACCTCAGATAATGGGCATAGGGTACGACACCGTTGATGCTTTGCTATTGAGCCAGCTTTCTTTAGGCTTCGTTATAGGATTGTTGGTCATGAAATTGCTCGCTACGTCTGTGTCCATCGGGCTTGGTATGCCAGCAGGATTGATTGGCCCTACCCTATTTATTGGTGCAAGCGCAGGCGGGCTGATTGGCCTTGGCGCGCAATCATTTTCACCTAACTTTGCAGAACCTGGATGGTATGCCGTACTCGGCATGGCCGCCATGATGGCCGCGACATTGCAGGCGCCACTTGCTGCTCTAATTTACCTCCTGGAATTAACGGCATCGCCCAGCATTGTATTGCCAGGAATGTTAGCAGTAATATCTGCAACGCTTATGGCACAAGGTGGGTTTGGGCAACGCTCTATATATCGCCACTTACTGCAAGCACACGGCAATGACTACAGAAATTCTTCGCTTTCCATTGCCTTACGTAAAATCGGCGTCGCCAGCGTAATGGATAGAAATTTCTTACAACAGCATCGTCGGCTGACACTCGGTTCGTGCAAGCAATTGCTTAAAGATGAACCTAGCTGGTTATTAGTTGTTGATCAGGATGATACGCACAACACCTCAGTGCTTCCTGCAACAGACATTGCTCGTCATCTTAACGAATTGGATAGTCAAACCGATGTGGAAACCGAAATTGACTTACTTAAGATACCGGCAAAGCGCCTGGACACTAGATCCATCCCGATCATCGCGACACTCCAAGAGGCGCATGAGAAGATGCAAAACGAGGACATCGAAGTTTTGTACATTGTTGGAGCTCACGGAAAATCAAAATCGCGTATCTACGGAGTACTCACTCGCGAGCACATTGAAAAGAGTTATCAGGTCTAAGGCCTAAGCTCTAAAATTTAAGCCCTAAGGCCGATTACGACCAAGCCGGTCATGGCTCTCTACCCAGTCACCCGCCAACACCGCAGATGCAAGCGACAACTCGCCCGCAAGCACTGTTGCAGCGCAAATTTCGGCCAGTTTTAGAGCTTTTCCTTGCCCGTAGCAATCCATAATTTCTAAGCACTCACGCTGCGTGGCCAGGCCCGTGCCGCCACCATAACTTGCGACAATAACCGATGGTAGAGTGATAGACCAATACAAATCACCATTGTCCAAAAGATCCACGTAAACAATGCCCGCTTGTGACTCAGCAACATTGGCTGCGTCTTGGCCAGTGGCGATAAAAATTGCGGCTAAAGCATTGGCCGCATGCAAGCCATTGTTGGTCGTGCCTGCGAGCATACCGCCCACATTCGATACTTGGCGAGCCTTAAACAAGGTTTTAGTGTCGACCCGCATCATGTCTTTTACCAGGTCATTGGGTAGCGTTGCTTCTGCAACTACTCTAGCGCCTCTAGAATGCAAGGTATTGATGTGAGAATGCTTTTTGTCGGTATCAATAGCGCCCGATAATGTAAACCTAGGCGCTAGGGGGTTGTGCGTACTAATCCATTCACAGGCAGCGAGAGTCGCCTTGCCACACATGTTTTGTCCTGCTGCATCACCTGTTGTGTAGTTAAAGCGTAAAAATCGCATGCGCGAAACGCCATATTGTTCGATATGCGATAGCTTACCAACTGAAGTAGTTGATTCGGCAGCCGCGCGGATATCCTCCATATGCGTATCGACCCATTCACCAAAGTCTCGGGCTTGCTCTGCATTGTCAAAATAGAACACTGGTGCTCGCTGCATATAGCGCTCAATAACGGTCGTCTTAACGCCGCCAATGGCCGACAATAAGCGCATGCCTCTAGAATAGCTCGCAACCAGGGTGCCTTCTGTTGTCGCCATGGGAATATAAAAAGAACCCTGAGCGTGTTCACCATTAATTAAAATGGGGCCCGCTAAACCGATGGGAACCTGAGCAACGCCAATAGGATTTTCGATATTGCCGTGCAGCGCTTCAGTTGGCTGAGAAAAATGGCCTACATGGTCTAGTGATACACCTAGCTCGTCTTTAACAAACTGCTGACGCTGCACAATAGCTTCGGGTGCATTGTTGTTGGTTGGCGAGCGCGGAATCTTAGTAGCGGGCTTATGCATGTTTAATGCCTATTCAGAAGCTAATTAACGGATCGATCTAATGATCGACTTATGTACTAACCTATATTCTGACTTACTAAGCTGGCTCAGGTGCCAGCTTAGAATTGTGATCTGGGGAATCGTTAGTTAGTATCTGCAGAGTAGCCACCTGTGTATCAACGACTACTTTTAAGTCTGTCTTTACGACTACAGTGCGATTGCGCATTCCAGAAAAACTAAAGAAAAACTAAAAAGAACGCATAAATAAAACTACTTAGCCAAAGACGTCACGACCGCGGTAGATAGCTTTAGCACCCAACTCTTCTTCTATACGAAGCAGTTGGTTGTACTTAGCAACTCGGTCAGAACGACACAAAGAGCCTGTCTTAATTTGTCCTGCGGCGGTTGCAACGGCTAGATCGGCAATGGTTGTGTCTTCGGTTTCACCAGAGCGATGTGAAATAGTCGCTTTGTAACCTGCGTCGTGCGCCATTTGAATCGCATCAAACGTTTCAGTGAGACTGCCAATCTGATTAAACTTGATTAAGATTGAGTTGGCGACACCTCTATCAATACCGAGCTGCAAAATCTCTGTATTGGTAACAAACAAATCATCACCGGTAAGCTGAACTTTAGACCCAACACGTTTGGTCAAATCAGCCCAACCATCCCAGTCGTCTTCTGCCATACCGTCTTCAACGGTAATAATTGGGTAACGATCAACCCAAGCGTGTAAATATTCGGCAAACTCTGCCGATGACAATGATTTGTCTTCGGCATCCAATCGGTAGATTCCATTTTTATAAAACTCAGTACTGGCAACATCAAGCCCCAATAAAATATCTTCGCCAGGCTTATAGCCTGCGCGTTCAATGGCTTCCATTAGAATACCAACAGCCGACTCATTTGATGGCAAATTAGGAGCAAAGCCGCCCTCATCCCCAACAGCCGTGTTTAGACCTTGGGCGTGCAACACTTTTTTCAGAGAATGAAAAATTTCGGTGCCCGCTCTTAATGCCTCACTGAACGTTGAAAGTCCTGTTGGCAGAATCATAAACTCTTGAAAATCGATTGAGTTATCTGCGTGTTCACCACCGTTAATGATGTTCATCTGTGGAACAGGCATTTCAAGCTCGGTAGTGCCGAATAAGTTCGCGTAATGTCGGTAAAGCGGAAGACCTTGGCTCGCGGCGGCGGCTTTAGACGACGCTAAAGAAACAGCCAGAATCGCGTTCGCCCCAAGACCAGATTTGTTTTTAGTGCCATCTAGCTCGATCATCTTCGTATCAAGAGCACGTTGATCAATTGCGTCGGTGCCGATAAGCGCAGACCGTATTTGATTGTTAACGTTCGCAACAGCCTTGCTGACCCCTTTGCCTAAATATCGGTCAGCATCGCCATCACGCAGCTCTAAGGCTTCTAAAGAGCCGGTCGACGCGCCTGATGGGGCAACTGCTCGTCCAAACGAACCGTCGTCTAACCAAACGTCAGCTTCTACAGTTGGGTTTCCACGAGAATCGAGAATTTGTCTTGCTTTAATATTTTTGATTTTGGACATAATCTAAATAGGTTTCCGTGTATCTAGGCGTTATGAGTGAATTGAATATGGCGAGCCGGTTAAGTGACCCAACTAGTGCCTTTTATCTCTGACTTGAGTACTGCGTTTGATTCTATTAGCTTCTTTGCGAACTTATAATCTATTAGCTTCTTTGCGAACTTATAATCTATTAGCTTCTTTGCGAACTTATAAATTGTCAGCGTCGAATGGAGCGGCCTTAACGGCCACATCAATCTGCTGTAACGTCGTCAATAATTCTTTTAACCGTTGTGTAGGCCAAGCGTTGGGGCCATCGCTCTTAGCGTTATCTGGATCAGGATGAGTTTCCATAAACAAACCAGACACACCTGCCGCGACCGCAGCACGCGCCAAAACAGGTACGAACTCGCGTTGTCCGCCAGAACGGTCGCCTTGACCACCCGGAAGCTGAACAGAATGGGTAGCGTCAAATACAACGGGGCAACCCGTAGCGCGCATTTGCGCAAGACCGCGCATATCCACAACCAAATTATTGTAGCCAAAAGAAGCACCGCGTTCACACACGGATACTCGGCCTTTTCCGCCCGCTGCCTCAGCCTTCTTAGTTACATTGATCATTTCTGGGGGTGACAGGAATTGGCCTTTCTTAATATTGACCGGAATACCACAAGCCCCCGCCGCTTCGATCAAATCTGTTTGGCGGCACAAGAATGCTGGCGTTTGCAACATATCTACATATTTGGCGGCCAGCTCTATTTGCTCAGGAGTGTGCACGTCTGTTAATACCGGCATACCAACGACGTCGCGTACTTCGGCTAGAATTTCTAAACCTTCCTGAATGCCAGGACCTCGAAAAGAACTCCCCGAGGTGCGATTAGCTTTATCAAACGAAGATTTGTATAGAGCGTTAATACCTAGCTCACCGGTGACATCTCGAATCATTTTTGCGGTCTCAAGCGCAAACTCGCGAGATTCGATAACGCAGGGACCAACAATCAGGAAAAAGGGTTGATCTAGACCAACCTCAAAATCAGCTATTTTCATTTAAGTATCACTTGGGTTTAAGTTTTTCTTGAATCGGGCTTTTCGTTAGATTTTAGTTAGGTATTAGTCAGCTTTGAGATCGCGAGCTTTTTGCACAAACGCAGTAAAAAGCGGATGTCCGTCGCGCGGGCTAGACGTAAATTCTGGATGAAACTGAACGCCAATGTACCACGGGTGATCGGGCAGCTCGACCATTTCAACTAAGTCGTCATCAGATTTTCCGCCAACAACCAGGCCGGCATTTGTCAGTTGATCGCGGTAATTATTATTAAATTCGTAACGATGACGATGACGTTCAACAATTTGATCTGCGCCATACACTTCTCGAGCTTTCGAGCCTGGCGTTAAATAGCACGTTTGTCCGCCAAGGCGCATGGTTCCGCCCAAATCAGAATTCTCGTCTCGCTGCTGTACGCTGCCATCTTTATCAGTCCATTCTGTAATAAGACCAATAACAGGGTGCGGAGTTTCTTGGTCAAACTCAGTGCTATTTGCGTTATCTAAACCGGCAATATTACGAGCAAAATCAATAACCGCTACCTGCATACCTAAACAGATTCCAAGATACGGTGTCTTGCTCTCACGAGCATAACGAGCGGCCGCAATTTTCCCTTCTGTTCCTCGGTCTCCAAAACCGCCGGCTACTAAGATAGCATCATTGCCGCGCAGGCATTCCTCGCCCTCTTCTTCGATACGCTCGGCGTCAATATAATTGATTTTAACTTTCGTCAGTGTCGAAATACCCGCGTGACCAAGAGCCTCGGATAAAGACTTATAGGACTCTGTAAGACCAATGTACTTGCCGACTAAGGCAATGGTAACTTCACCCGTTGGGTTGGCTGTACGTTCTACAACGCGCTCCCATTCACTTAAATCGGCCTCTGAGCAATCTAATCTAAGATGCTTAACGACTAGTTCATCGACTTTTTGATCGCGATAGAGCAAAGGAATTTCGTAGATGTTACCTACATCCACACCAGAAATTACGGCATCTTTCGCTACGTTGGTAAACAATGCGATTTTTGACCTAGCGTCTTCTGGCAAGGGTTCATGTACTCGACATAAAAGAATGTCAGGCTGAATACCAATACTGCGAAGCTCCTTAACAGAGTGCTGAGTCGGCTTGGTCTTAATCTCCCCCGCTACTTCAATATAGGGCACCAACGTTAGGTGCATGAACAAGGTATTTTCAAAGCCCTTCTCAATTCGCATTTGACGAATAGCTTCCATAAACGGCAAAGATTCGATGTCACCTACCGTCCCACCGATTTCTACTAGGGCAACATCAACGTCACCATCACCCGCACCGGCCTCAATGGCATCCTTCATTTCGTTGGTGATATGTGGAATGACCTGAACAGTACCGCCGAGATAATCACCACGACGCTCCTTCTTCAATACGCGCTCGTAGATTCGACCTGTAGTGAAGTTGTTTTTTTGCGTAAGTGTGGTTCGAATGAATCGCTCGTAGTGGCCTAAGTCTAAATCTGTCTCGGCACCATCTTCTGTAACGAAAACTTCGCCATGCTGAAAAGGGCTCATGGTACCTGGATCAACATTGATGTAGGGGTCAAGCTTCATCATTGTTACCTTTAACCCTCGCGCTTCGAGCAAGGTTGCTAAAGAAGCCGCGGCAATACCTTTACCGAGCGAAGACACCACGCCACCGGTGATGAAAATAAATTTAGTCATTGGACCCTCGTCCTGTTCTAAGCTGCCTAACTGATGCAGCGTAAAGCATAGCCATCCACAATATGAAACAACTAATACTTAAAAATCAATCACTTATGGGGCTTATGTAAGAGAGTTCCGAGACAAACGACACGATATAAACGAACGCTTGCACAGTCATAGACCTGCCTGCAATGCGCTATGAAAGGGTACGCACAATTGACCAATAAGGGCCATGCGCATAGCCTATTCAGAAGGCATCAACAGAATAACGGAACAATAGAATTCTAACTAGAACAGCAAGGAGGGACGCCCAAATTAGGGCTCCTTCCGACGCTCGGTTAGGTCTATTCTCACCAAACTCCAGAAGGTTCTACATGTTACAAGAGGTGCCCTATTGTAACAATGTATTTCGGTACGACTTTTGAAAAATGCTTAAGACTGATCGACGCAAACCCATTCGTTATACGAATATTGGTCGATTGGCGCGAGTAAGATCTCGCTATTACGTTGCTCTAATGTAAGCAATGGCGTACTTTGGCGCCGCCAAGGCGGTACGCCTGCTTCTTGCATCCATTTTTTAATATTTAACGTGTGTCCTTGTAACGCTTTAGGGTTTACAACATTTTGCCGAGAAACCACTCTTAAGCGAGCGCGTCTATTTTTATCGACAAGATCCTTGAGTTTCGGTGTCGGATCCACGCGTAATCTACTGTTAAACAACTGGAGTGACGATTCAGGATCGTCCCAATCTACTGGGCAAAAATCGGGAAATTCGGAACGCGCCGGCATGACGTACAAGAATCCCATATAAAATCGAAACTGACTTCCGCCTTCTTGTAGAACGGCCGTGGGTGCGGGTGGGGTATCAAAGGCGTCGAGAACCGCGTTCAATAGCCGGCGACTCGGCGTATGCAGGTTGAGGGAGTGCAACCAAAAGCGCAGTAAGTTGGCCTTGCGGTTCTTACTTAATGAACTCATATCGTCAAAACACAGCGCGTGTGAGTCGTCGACTGGGTGCAAGGTATGCTCTCTAACATCAACAAGATCAGCAATTGCGACTTCCCGAAGCAGGCCGTTTTCTTCTTCAAGATTAGCGCTCGCTCTAGCGATATTTTGTACAGCGTCTTCGCGAAACGTATTTAGAACAGGCAAAATCTCATTTCTAATATGATTTCTGGAATAATCGTTCTGCTGATTACTAGGGTCTTCTATCCACTGCAAACCACGTTGTTGTGCAATGCTCTCGATTTCGGATTGTTTAAAATCAAGCAGAGGTCTAATTAAATGCGAATGGGCAAACCGGCGTGACATGCGCAAACTAGATAAGCCTGCGCTACCCGCACCACGCAAAAGATTGAATAAAAATGTTTCAGCTCGATCTTGTTGGTGGTGAGCAGTAAGCAATACCGAACCTGGAAGCATGCGCGCTCTGAACCAGTCGTATCGAGCGTTACGTGCACTAGCCTCTGAAGCATCATCAAGATTTAAAAGTGTTTGTTGCAGCGGCACATCGTATGCCCTGCAAACGCGGGCGCAATGTTGAGCCCATCGATTTGAATTTGGATTGAGCCCATGATCTACGTGCATCGCCGTGAGCGAAAAGCCCATGGTTTCTTTTAATCGACGCATTAGGTACAACAGCACGGTAGAGTCTACGCCGCCACTATAGGCAACATAAAAGTGTGTGTCTTCAGCTAAACCCAGCTGTTCAAACAATACGCCCTTTAGACGATCATGCGCGCTTAAGCTCTTTGACGTGGACATCAATACCAACCCTTATAAAAGTGCTGTAAAAGTTTTAATTCAGCTTACTTAAACCTAATAAAACTTCGCAATAACAATGGTGCGGACTATTCGGCTTGCGTTCATTGTGCAGGCCCACCATCACCGAAAAAGGTATTTTCTCGACTGATGTCTAGGTTATCAAAGTTTTAGCTTTAAAAGCAATACGTTAGAGACAACATTTAACAACAAACCTTAATAAACCACTCTAAGATTGTCGTGGCCAACTAACAAAACAAGCTTTTCCATGATCAATGGCTCGGGAACAATCATCCAATCCTTGGATAGTTGCAGGCTGCAGTAGCCTTGTTCGCCCAAATACTCAAGCGATACGCGACACTGACCTAGTTCGTTGTGTTCTAACAACTCACGCAACTGACCTACCATTTCGCGGGTCATGATGTCACCCTGCAAGCGTATTCCCAGCATTCTGGACAAATGAGTCCGCGCTTGTTCAATGTCAAACAGCTCGTCTGCGGATACTCTAAGGTTTCCAGTGAAATGGTCATGACTCGCTTTGCCTTTAACCACTAAAACTTTGTCTTTACGGATTACTTCACGACGCTCGTCGTAGAGCTCACCATAAACACCAATTTCCATACGGGCTGACTTGTCATCAAGCGTTAGAAACGCCATTCGTGAGCCAGACTTGGTGTTTAATACTCTGACGCCAACCACTAGACCAGCCAGCGTTAATGGCGTTTTAGCACGGCCCTTACTCGGCTTACCTCCGCCTACATCAACATCTACTAACCGGCAGCTTGTAAACTGCTTTAGTTCATCGATATAGACATCAATTGGATGCCCACTCAAATACAACCCTAGAGTATCTTTCTCTGCAGTCAGCAGCTCTTCTTTCTTCCACTCTTGAACATTTTGATAAACCTGCACAGTTTCAGCAGGCGCAACGATACCGAACATGTCATTCTGCCCAGCCGCGCTGCTGCGGTGCTGCTGGTTCGCCGCTTCTAACGCCAGATCAACACTGGCCATCAAGCTAGCACGATGTGTTCCGAGCTCGTCGAGCGCGCCTGCTTTAATCAATGCTTCGAGGGCGCGGCGATTAACTCGCTTGCCGTCCATACGCGCACACAGATCGTACAAATCGGCAAAGTGTCCACCTTTGGCGCGCGCTTCAATTATGGCCTCGATCACTGGGCGGCCGATGCCCTTAATGGCGCCTAAGCCATATACGATATGAGTGTCGTCATACGCCTTAAATTGATATTCGCAACGATTGATGTCGGGATGCTCTACGACTAAACCTAGCTCGACAGCTTCGTTAAGCAGAATTACGACCTTATCGGTGTTCTCCATATCCGCCGACATACACGCTGCCATAAAATGAGACGGGTAATGAGCCTTTAACCAAGCTGTTTGGTAGGCTACTAAGGCATAAGCGGCTGAATGACTCTTGTTAAAGCCGTACTCAGCAAAGTACTCCATTAGGTCAAACACATCTTTGGCGGTCTGGACGTCTACGCCTCGTTCGGCGGCCCCACGTTCGAAAATCTCGCGTTGCTCCGCCATTTCTGACGCCTTCTTCTTACCCATTGCGCGGCGCAAAATATCTGCACCACCTAAAGAATAGCCCGCCATAACTCGGGCGATCTCCATAACTTGTTCCTGGTACAAAATAACGCCGTACGTGTTATTTAAAATCGGCTCAAGCATTGGGTGTGGATATTTAGTAACTTCTTTACCGTGTTTCCGGTCGCAATAGACTTTCTCCATGCCCGCACCCAGCGGCCCTGGACGGTAGAGCGCCACCAATGCGACGATATCCTCAAATTGATCTGGAAGAAGATTTTTGATGAGCTCCTTCATGCCCGACGACTCGAGCTGGAAGATAGCTGTCGTTAAGCCCTTTTTAAGGATCTCGTAGGTCGGCGCGTCGTCAAGTTCTAATGCTTCGATCACCAAAGGCTTTGTATCGATCGGTAGTGACGCATTGATGGCTTTAACAGCCCAATCGATGATAGTGAGTGTCTTGAGCCCTAGAAAGTCGAATTTAACCAGACCTATAGTTTCCAAATCATCTTTATCGTACTGAGAAACAATTTGCTCAGAGTCGCGTTCACAGTAGAGTGGCGTAAAGTCGGTTAGATCTGTTGGGGCAATAACCACCCCACCCGCATGTTTGCCCACATTACGCGCGATACCTTCTAGCTTAAGCCCCATATCGACGAGTTCTGTGATCTCGTCTTCTTGCTCATACCGTTCGCGTAACTCAGGCTCTTGCTCAAGCGCTTTGGTTAGTGTCATACCAAGTTCAAACGGAATGAGCTTGGCAATGCCGTCCACATGGCCATACGACATACCCAAGACACGTCCTACGTCGCGTATAACGCCTTTTGCTGCCATGGTGCCGTACGTAATGATTTGCGACACCTTATTGCGACCATACTTGTTCGCGACGTAGTCAATCACTCGCTCTCGACCTTCGATGCAAAAATCGACGTCGAAATCGGGCATGGAAACCCGCTCTGGATTTAGGAATCGCTCGAAGAGCAACTGGTGCTTGATCGGGTCAAGGTCAGTAATACCCAGAGCGTACGCAACAATGGAGCCCGCGCCTGAACCCCGCCCCGGGCCGACGGGCACATCATTTTGCTTAGCCCACTGAATAAAGTCCGCAACAATCAGAAAGTAGCCTGGGAATCCCATCTGCAGAATGATCTGCAGTTCGAACTCCATACGTTCGTTGTACTCTTGAATGTTTTCCTGACTGGCGCCCTCTGGAAAACGTCGTGCTAGGGAATGCTCTAAACCCTGGAAGCTTTGCTCGCGTAAATAAGATTCTTCGGTGTAGCCCTCTGGAATGGGAAAGTCGGGTAAGAAATATTCGCCGGTATGTAATTCAAAGTTACAGCGCTTGGCAATCTCTGTAGTGTTAGCAATAGCGCTCGGCAAGTCCGCAAACAATGCCTCCATCTCCTCACCAGACTTTAGACTCTGCGATCGAGTATGGTGTTTTGTACGGCGTGGGTCGTTGAGGACTCGGCCCTCGTTGATACAGACTCTGACTTCGTGAGCCTCGTAATCTTGCTCGTACATAAAATGCACATCATTGGTCGCCACCAAAGGCAGTCCACGCTCTGATGCCAGTAGCGCCGCAGCGCTTATGTACTCTTCTTCGTAATCTTTTCCAACGCGCTGTATTTCGATATAAAAACGATTGGGAAATATCTGCAAATACTCTTCTAAAACGCTATTAACAAGGTTTGGGCGCGCGGCCAAAATTGCATTACCCAAGTCTCCACGAAGCCCCCCGGACAAGCAGATCAGCCCTTCGTTATGCTCAGCTAACCATTGCTTAGTCAATTCAGGCCGATTGTTCGCTTGACCTTTTTGATACCCCATTGAGATTAACTTTGATAGGTTCTTATAGCCCGCGGCATTCTGCACCAATAAGACCAAAATATAAGGCTGGTTTACTTTGTCGGGGTTATCTAAGAAAATCTCAGCACCAATTAAAGGCTTGATACCCGCTGATACACACTTACTGAAAAACTTAACGGCGCCGTATAGATTGCCCATATCGGTTAAAGCGACCGCAGGAGCTTGCTTTTGTAACGTCTGCTCGACCAGTCCAGACAGCGTAATCGTACCGTTTACAAGCGAATATTCCGAGTGGAGGTGGAGGTGGACGAAAGACGACTTCATCGGGCGATTGTACCCTTAAGCGCAGCACAATTGAGAACAGAATCGATGCAATTTTGCATCGATTCGACATCTCGCAGAATCATCTTAGTTTTTCGCTGAGAAGCGCCTTTGCGACGGGTGCAAAACTACGACGATGTATCGGTGTTACGCCATGCTCTTGCAAAGCATTACGATGTTGGGCGGTTGGGTAGCCCGCATTCGATTCAAAACCGTAATGTGGATATTGTACTGCGTAATCTTGCATTAACCGGTCCCGATGAACCTTTGCGATAATAGACGCGGCTGAAATACAATCTACTAAGCCATCGCCTTTAACGATTGCGTCGCTAGACATAGGGAAACTTGGACAACGGTTGCCATCAACTAGAACGTGCTGTGGTTGGATTGCTAATGCGCTTACCGATCTTTGCATCGCCAGCATCGTGGCGTGCAGAATATTCAGAGAATCAATCTCTTCGATAGACGCCTCTCCTAGCGCTAGAGCAACTGCGTCTTGATTTATGCGTTCGAACAAATGCTCCCGTTGCTTAGCCGTCGTTTTTTTTGAGTCGGTCAGCCCTTCTAAACTGTAATCTTTAGGCAGAATTACGGCCGCTGTAACAACAGGCCCCGCTAACGGCCCACGACCGACTTCATCAACTCCGGCAAGCAGGTCGATATGCGCGTAGCGAGATGCGTAACGACTTTTAGCGAGCAGTGTGTGCCGATCTAGTGGCTTCACTTCGCTGGGCTTAATTGTGCGACTAAGTCTTCGATGGCTTTGGCACTCAATAGGCCAAAATCTTTATCGAGCTCTGGTGCTATAGCGGCCAAGGCCGCCTGCATTGTCTGATAATAATCGTGATCTTCCAATAGTCTAGAAACTTCTCCAACCAAGTTCTCGACATTAGCCTCTTCCTGCACAAACTCTTTCACAGCTGGAGGCGAAGTAAGGTGATTGGGCATGGAGTAATGTGAAACCTGCATAGTTCGCCCTGCATGCCACGCAGTAAGCTTTGACACTTGATACATCACGACCATTGGTTTAGCGAACAGAGCGGCTTCTAGAGCCGCCGTACCCGACGCCAAGATAGCTATATCTGAGCTCGCCAACACGTCACGCGAATACCCATCCGCAATTCGCATGATCGACGGGTCGAATTCTTCAAGATCGCGCATATAGTCTGCTAGCTTTGAGTTGGCGGCAGGAATAACAAACTCAATATGCTCAAACTTACTTGCCAACGCTCGCGCGCCAGCAAACATGGTAGCCGCCAACCGCCCTACTTCGCTCATGCGACTGCCTGGCAATATAGCGATGCGTCGTTCTTTTTTCTTTGGAAAAGCCTCGATAAATTCGTTAGGAAGAACCCAATTACGAACTTGATTAGCGAGCGGGTGACCAATGCACACCACTGGAGTATCGTGGCGTTTATAGTAGTCTTCCTCAAATGGAAAGAGCGCGAGCATCTTATGAATGGCTCGCTTAATCTTAGTGATTCTTCCACCACGCCACGCCCATACCGTTGGGCTCACGCAGTGAGCTACAGGAGTGCCCGATTGCTTAAGCTTTAGTTCCAGACCCAAATTAAAGTCCGGCACGTCAATTCCAATAAAGACGTCTGGCTGCCAATCCAGAAAGAAGTCTCGGAGCTTTTTACGAATCGAAAGTATTTCGAAAATACTAGAGAGCAAACCGTCAAAGCCCATAATGCTAATCTTTTCCATTTCAGCGAGGCTACGTACTCCTTGTGCTTGCATTAAGGGTCCAGCAAGACCAACAAACTCAGCATTGGGGTGGCGCTTCTTAAGAGCGCTCACTATTTCGCTGCCGAGATAGTCTCCAGACTTTTCTCCTGCAACTATCGCGATTTTCTTTAAGTGCATTCCGCTTACCGCCAGCTTCCTTGCGTTACCAACAAAAGGTTAGCGAATTACGCCGCGCTTAGAGCCTCTAATGAACGACACCAAAGATTTAACATGTTCAGACTGCCACTCCTTACCTTCAATGGTTTCTAGAGCTTGTGTCATGGTCAAGCCAGAACGGTATACAATTTTGTATGCGCGCTTAAGCTCTAGGATGTCATCGCTAGAAAAACCTCTGCGGCGCAGACCTCGCACATTAATGCCGTGTGTAATTGCACGATTGCCCGCTACCAGAGTGAAGGGCGGAACATCTTGTATGCATACTGAGTTAACCCCAGTAAAACAATGATCACCGACTCGGCAAAACTGATGCACCAAGGTATAGCCAGCAAGCACTACATAGTTCCCCACTTGGCAGTGACCAGCAAGACTCGCTGAATTAGCGAACACAATATTGGACTCTAAACGACAATCGTGCGCAATATGTGTATAGGCCATGAAAAAATTATCGTTGCCGATCGAAGTAATCCCTTCGTCAGAAGTTGTACCTCTATTAACCGTTACATTTTCACGAAAAATATTGTTGTCGCCTATTACAACCTGAGTGGGTTCACCTTTATAAGTAATCGACTGTGGTGCACCGCCTATCGCTGCATAGGGAAACACATGATTATTCTCCCCTAAGGTTGTATGGCCATTAATGACTACATGCGACTCAACAATCGTATTATCACCTAAAACAACATCTGGCCCTACAATGGAATAAGCCCCAACAGAGACGCCGTCGCCAAGCTGCGCGCCCTTCTCGATAATCGCTGTAGGATGGATATCGTTGCTCATAGACCTTCCGAAAATTTTTGGGTTAATGCTTAATGGCGTCGTTTGAAAAGCTTTCTGTTTTTATTAAAAACTTTCCGTCTATAGAATCTAGTCGAGCTGTCTAAAAGTAAACATCAGTTCGGCCTTAGCGACAATCTCACCATCTACTTTAGCTTCGCCTCGACATTTCCACATGTTTTTAATGCGGCGCACCATCTCAATTTCCATAATCAATTGATCGCCTGGCTCGACTGGCCGCTTAAAACGGGCTTTGTCGATCCCAGTAAAATAATAGACCATTTTTTCAGTATCTACATGCTCTAGACCAAACGATGCCAATATAGCGCTTGATTGCGCCAAGGCTTCAATAATTAAAACCCCAGGCATTACTGGTCTTTGAGGAAAGTGTCCTTGAAAGAACGGCTCGTTGATGGTCACATTTTTCAACGTCACAATGCGGTCCTTTCCTTCGGCTTCAAGCACCCTATCGATCAACAAAAACGGGTATCTATGCGGCAAATAATTTTTGACCTGGTGGATATCAAGTAATGGCACGAAAAGCTCCTGTATTTTTAAAATATGTTTCTAAACTCTGTTTAGGTGTGTAACTCTATTTCGACTACCGCCTCGACTAATTGGTACAAATTAGCAGCGCGCATTGTTAACAGAACCATATTGTTAGCATGTCCGCACTGACGAATTGTCTAGCAATTGAGCCCAAAGCAAGCCTTAACCTTTAGCCTTTAGCCTTTAGCCTTTAGCCTTTAGCCTTTAGCCTTCAGCCCTCACCTATTGGAAAGCCGTTCCAGTACCTTTTGGGTAATGTCGACCTTTGGACTCGCGTGTAGAACTCCGCTGCGCAAAATAAGATCATACCCTTCATCTTTGGCAAACGTGCTGACTTCTTGTTCGACAGTATTTTGTATTGCGCGCATAACTTCATTGCGTCGAGCATTGAATAAACGGTCGGTATCTTCAATTAACAGCTGCAAGTCTCGCCGCTTACTCTGAAAATCCAGAGACTGCTGTCTGAGTTCTGCTTCTGAAAGCACATCTCTGTTTTTACTAATCGACTCTTGCAGTGCAAGCAAAACTTCGCGCTTATCGCTTATCTGTTTTTGAGTTGGCGCAAATTCAGCACTAAGCTTCTTTTGCTCATCCTGAACCATGGGCAAATTATCGAGGATCACCTTGCTGTCGTACACACCAATCTTTAACTCAGCATGTGCAGTACCAGACAAAGCCAACAGCAATGCAATCATTGATGCTTTAACTATGGAGCTCTTCAACATTATGTTTTTCCCAATGAACCTTTTAATCATCATAAAACCGTTAGTGCTACTGCAGTAAACGACCAACACTGAATTGGAACTTCTCGACCTCATCACCTGGCTCCTCGTTTAGAGGAATCGCATAAGAGATTGAAAGCGGTCCAACCGGAGAAACCCAGTTAAAACCGACACCTGCGGAATAACGAACTTCCCCAGTATCAAAATCGTCAACGTCAGAAAACACTTGGCCGGCATCTAAGAACATACTTAAACGTTTGTCCAAGGCACCATCGCCGATTGGCAACAGCAGTGATGCGTTAAATACGACTCGCTTTGGTCCACCGAAAGGCTGCGGGAAGTTGCTACTGTCACGCGGTCCAAGAGAACGTGCTTCAAAACCACGAACAGATGATGAACCACCTGCAAAGTAGTGTTTGAAAAACGGTAATGCTTCTGTGTCACCGTAACCATCGCCATACCCTATTCCTAACCCAAGCTTAAATGCAGCCTTGCGTGTGATCGGAAAATAGATACTGCTGTCTAAGTTCAATCGGTAATACTCAAGATCGCTACCAGGCGTCGATATCTCGGCGGACACTCGAAGATTTTTACCGGCGGTCGGGTAAAGTAAACTGTCTCTAGTGTCATGCACAAATGCTGTACTTAACGAAATCAGGTCATTTTCCGGATTTTCGTTAATAAAATCAGCCACTTCGGGAACAGAAAACGGAGTCGCTTGTAGATCCATGCGCTCTATTCCAGCACCAAGCGAAAAAGAGTTGTTTTCGTTTATTGGGAATAAGTAGTTTACGTTCAACCCCAGTGTCTCGGTAATGTAGGCCGAGGTATTGGCTCGCGTTGAATCGATACTTCGCCCACTAATTCCGATCGTACGGCTAATGCCGCCACGAGTGTAATATGGGTTAGTGTGCTGAAGTGTAACCGATTGAATGATGTCTGAACGTTGCACCGAAAAATTGAGCAAGTTACCACTACCGAATAAATTTGATTGCGATACGGAAGCTTGCACTAATGCGCCATCATCACCCGAGTAACCTAGGCCGAATAAGAAACTACCCGTTGGTCGCTCTTTAACTTTAACTTCCAGATCAACTTGATCATCCCGACCTGAAACCGGAATCGTTTCGATCGCAACTTCATCGAAAAAGCTTAATCGCTGCAACCTAATCTTTGAGCGGTTAACTCTACTTGGTGAAAATGCAGCACCTTCGTTCTGGCGAAGTTCTCGGCGAACGACTGTGTCATTAGTCAGCGTGTTACCAATAATGTCAATTCGACGAACGTACACACGAAGACCCGGACGAACGTTAATCGAAAAGCCCACAGTGTTTGCTTCGCGATCTATGTCAGGCACCGGTACGATTTCGGCATAAGAGTAACCCTCTTCCGCTAATCGACTTCCAATAGCCTCCACAGTCGCATCAACCGCTCGGCGAGAGTAAGTTTTACCAGGCGCAATAAAAACATAGGGAAGAAGCTCATCTTCTGAAACGACTAAGCGACCATTCAATACAAATTGAGATACTTTATAGCGTTCGCCTTCTTCGATATTAACAGTTAGAAAGATACCGTCTTTTTCCGGAGAAATACTCACTTGATTTGAAACTATATTAAAATCCAAGAACCCTTGGTCTTGATAAAAACTGGTTAATGTTTCAAGGTCACCACTCACTTTTTCTCTTGAGTACTGGTCTTCAGAACCCCAAAAGCGCCAAAAAGGGATGCTATCAGTGGATTCAAATTCATCCAGAAGCATTTTGTCGCTAAAGTACGTATTGCCAATAATATTAATCTTCTTAATCTTAGCGGTTGGTCCTTCTTTAACGTGAAGTTTTACCGATACTCGATTACGAGGTAGATCGGTAACTTCAGTGCCGACTTGAGCGTTATATTTGCCTTGATTTAGGTATTGCCGTTTAAGCTCTTGTTCAACTTGCTCTAGAACGTTTGGCTTGAACACTCGACCTTCAACAAAATCGTTATCGCCTAAGGCCTCTCGTAGAGCTTCTTCTTTGATCAGTTTGTTGCCAAAAAATTCGATTCGTGAAATAGACGGGTATTCAAGAACGTCGACTTTAAGAACCGTTCCCTCAGTCGCCAACTCAATGTTTTTGAAGAATCCTGACTTATAAAGTTCGCGAATCACTTCTCCCGATTCTGCGCTGTCAAATTCGTCGCCGACTCGTATCGGTAACAAATTAAACAAGGCTCCTGCGGAAATTCTTTGCAGACCAGTCACTTTAATGTCTGATACCACAAAATTTTGCTGAGCCAGTGCAAGTGCGGCAAAACTATAGACTAAGATCGAAACGACAATTTTTTTCATTCTAAACATCTCTTGATGTGATCCTGCGGATTCATATTTAACCAGCCCCGCGACTGAAAATGGTATCTCAAAGACTCGCTAAGAGATTGCGGAAAGGCTGTTTGTTCAAATACTCTCTACGCGCACAGACCTGTGTGGCGCCCTCAGAGAGAAAATTAAAGCCCAACCCCTTGTTTGAAAACCTTCAAACCAGTAAAACAAACATAATTTAGCTTTGAGTTGATCAAGGAGTTTAATTCAATAACCTAAAAATATCATTATAAAACGCCAGGCTCATTAAGCCGACAAGCAGCAAGACACCAACTTTCTGGCCTGCCATATAGAAGCGCTCCGAAGCAGCACGACCCGCCACACCCTCTACAGCGAACATCATTAGGTGGCCGCCATCGAGCATAGGAATGGGTAATAGATTCATAATACCTAAACTAATACTGATTACCGCCAAAAAATGAATATAAGCCTGCCAGTCAATCTGAAGCGTTTGACCTGCCACATCGGCGATGGTAATTGGCCCGTTTACGTTTTTTGGTGATACTTGTAAGGTCAACATTTTTCCAAGCATTCTGACCGTTAATGACGATATTAACCAGGTTTGTTCAACCCCGTGCACCAATGCCTGTGGTACAGACTTACTCACAGTCACCAGCTCGTTATCTGTCAGTACAGGATTAACGCGGCCTACCCCGATGACTCCTCGAGCGAGCTCTCCTTCGCCCGTAAGTTTAGGCGTCAGCACAATATCGTAGGCTAAGCCTTTACGCTCATACCTTAGGTCGATAGATTGACCTGCATTTGGAGAAACAAGGTCCGTTAGCTCTCGCCAAACCGTAACGTCGACACCATTAATATTGATAATGCGATCACCCGAGCGCAACCCAGCAGCATAAGCCGGTGAATCCTCTAGCACCGTACCAAGAGTAGTGTCTGCGGGCGGGAAGTACGGGATCAATCCAACCTGATAGATTAAACTCGACGGATTGATGTTGTACAAAGGCATATCTGCTGTAGGCAAGAGAACTGTTCGAACGCTGCCTTGAGCACCCCGAGCACCATTGGCATTATCACTAGAACCTTCAACTTTGAACTCAATTGGTTGGCCTTTAAGCACTTGGTTAAAAATGTAAAGATTGTATTCGCTTAAATGAGCGACAGCTTTTCCGTCTACTTCCAACAAGCGATCGCCTGCAGTCACTCCAAGCTCTGTAAGCTTGGAGGTAGCAGGTAATTCACCGAATACCGGCTTAAACTGTTGTTCTGTGCCAAAGCCTAAGAACATGAATAATAGTGCAGCAAACAAGAAATTAATGGCTGGGCCTGCCGCTGCAATTATCGAACGCTTCCATATAGGTTGCACATCAAATGTACGATGCGCGTCTTTAGGGTCTATTGGTGTGTCGGAATCACCCTCCCCCAACATTTGCACATAGCCCCCCAATGGTATTGCTGCAATTCGGTATTCAGTTTGATCTGGCCCTGAGACTCGGCTCCATAACGGCTTTCCGAACCCAATTGAAAACTTGAGCACTTTCACACCTAAGCGTCGAGCGGCCCAAAAATGACCAAATTCGTGCACCGCGACCAAAATGGAAATCGCAACTAAAAAACCAACGACGCTATACAAAAGACTCATAAATTATATCGGGAGTAAATACTCAATTAAGGCCGCGAGCTTAGCCGTGCAGCAGCTCTAAGTCGGGCATCATTATCAATGTTTAATACGCCTGCCAAGTTTTCTGGAGCACTTGCGGAATTAGCTGCCAGGAACGTATCGATCGTATCCTCAATAATTTGAGGTATCTGCGTAAATCCAATTTGTTTTTGTAAGAACGCTTCAACCGCTACTTCGTTGGCGGCATTAAGTACAATAGGCACTGCACCACCCTGCTCCGCTGCGCTGAGGGCCAGAGCCAAACACGGAATATTATCCAAATCTGGAGCCGTAAAATCCAGTCTCGCAATCTCAGCCAAGTTTAGCGTATCAGCACCTGACGCTACACGGTCTGGCCACGCGAGTGCGTGGGCAATTGGGATACGCATGTCTGGAGCACCCAGTTGCGCTAAGAAAGAGCCATCGATGTACTCTACTAAACTGTGAATGATGCTCTGCGGGTGAATCAAGACATCCAGCTGGCGCGCAGGAAGGTCAAACAAAGCGCTTGCTTCGATAAGCTCTAAGCCTTTATTCATCATGGTTGCGGAATCAACCGAAATCTTTCGCCCCATTGTCCAGTTAGGATGCGCACACGCTTGTTCTGGGGTTACGTCTTTTAAAGTGTTCCACGATTTGCCACGAAATGGGCCACCCGAGGCGGTTAAATGAACTCGCGAAACATCGCGCATTGACTGGTCTGCTGGGAGGCACTGAAAAACCGCATTGTGCTCGCTATCGATCGGAAGAATAATTGCCCCCGTCCGTTCAGCCGTTTGCATGAACAAGCGACCCGTCATAACCAAAGGCTCCTTATTCGCAATGAGCACCTTTTTGCCATGCTCTACAGCGCAAAGAGCCGATGCTAGCCCTGCCGCCCCTACTATCGCCGCCATGACTGTATCGACCTGAGGTAGAGCCACTACCTCTTCTAAAGCCCGCGCTCCACTCAATATAGTTACGGAAGAATCTTGCGCAAACTCCTGCGCTAAGATACTCGCGCTCTCCGGATCACTTACCACAGCAAAGCGCGGTTTAAATTCCCCTATTTGCTCTCGTAGAACATCGATACGGGTATTACTGGTGAGCACCTCCACACAATACTTTTGCGGGTGCATGCGCAGCACATCTAGCGTACTAGTACCCACAGAACCGGTTGAACCTAGAACGGCGATTCTTTCAATCTCTGCTGCGTTGGCGGGCTTGCTCATGGGGTATCAGTTATTCGCTGTTTATTGGTACCCGACACATCAACAAATCGCCGAGAAATTTAATATGAATTGGCTTTTATGTGCCGACGATTAAACCCTGCACTTAGGCGGGCCTTACTAATGGGAGCCTCTCAGCAGTGTTGTTTAAAGGCGTATGTTACAGATTGCTTAAAAAAGATTACTTCCAAAAACCCAAAATAATTAGCCCAGCCGCAAAGAACGGGGCAGCCGCGAGCATGCTATCTATCCGGTCAAGAATTCCGCCATGGCCCGGTAAGATATTGCTGCTGTCCTTTAGACCTACGTGCCGTTTTAATTTGCTCTCGAAAAGATCGCCAGCCACCGAAACCGCAGCGGTGATAATACTAACTGCGACTAGGGCCATGGCCATGCGTGCATCGAAGAAGAATAAGTAGATCGGGGTGAAAACGATCACAACTAGTGCGAGTCCGCCTAGCATCCCCTCAATGGTTTTACCTGGGCTCACACTTGGAGCAAGTGGGTGTTTACCATATTTTCGACCAACGAAATACGCACCAACATCGGCAGCCACCGTGGTTAGTAAGAACGCCAGCAACCATAAAATTCCATGCTCAATCGACTTGTATTCAACAACTAGCCAACCAATAACATTCAATAATAGGATGCCAATTACCAGCTTAACCAAAGGTTCATTAAAGAATTGAAATTTGTCTTTTAGGGTAAACAAGAACAACGCAACCCATAGACTGCACGCCGCCAAAACCACCACCGGTACCGTATAGGCGCCTAGATGTAGAGGATAAAGAAGCCACACAAACAATATATAACTGACGGCTTTAGAAGCAACATTGTCGAGCTCACAAAACTTAAGCCACTCCCAAAATCCGACTAACACGACAGCCGAAATCATCAAACGCCAATAAATATCGTTTTCTGCAAATAGCGCTGCTAGGACAACAGCCACTAAGACGATAGCTGTCATTATTCTTTGTTTAAGCAATCTAGCCTCCTTTGGGAATCTTCCCTTTTTGCGTAGTTTCTACTGGTTTAATTATTATTGCTCTAATGCACCCGCTCTAAGCCGCAAACTTTCCCGATTCAATCGCTTACACAAGACCTTAACCACAAACGAACTACGACCACATGCAAACTACGTCTGCTTAATTTTATCTTCGGCCGCACCAAATCGTCGGTCTCGATGAGTATACCGATACAACGCTTCAGTAAAAGCATCCTCGTCAAAATCAGGCCACAAGGTATCCACGAAATAAAACTCAGAATAGGCTGCTTGCCAAAGCATAAAATTGCTTAACCGATACTCACCACTTGTGCGAATGTATAAATCTGGGTCAGGAATACCCGCCGTTGCCAACTCGGATCCGAAACTTTCTTCGTCGATATCTTCTACAGACATCTCGCCATCCTTTACCCTTTGCGCTAATGTACGCGCCGCATTTACTATATCCCAACGACCACCATAATTGATAGCCACGTTAAAATGTAAGGCAGTGTTGTTTGAGGTGAGCGCGATCGCTTCAGAGGCAAGACGTTGAATACTCGGATCCAACTTAGAAGTATCGCCTATGATGGTAAGCTTAACCCCGTTTTCATGGAGCTTTTTGGATTGATGCAACAATGCGCTAGATAGCAACTCCATGAGTGCACTTACTTCTGTGCTCGGACGACTCCAATTCTCACTAGAAAATGCGAAAATAGATAAATAGGGTACGTCGTGTTGCAAGCATCCCTTGATAAGATTTTTTACTGAATCTACGCCCTTTTTGTGTCCTGCAACTCGGCTTAAACCCTTTGCGTTGGCCCAGCGCCCATTGCCGTCCATTATGACAGCAATATGCTTCGGTTTCGGCGTAAGAATAGCTCGCTTCTTCTTGCGCTTGAATCTCTTGAAAAACTCGAACACAGCCGAATCACCTTTATTTTGTCATTTAGGGAGCAAAGCGCTCACTATTGATCTACTTACGCTCCCCAGCACTTCAAATAAACCGCGTATGGACGTGGCATCTAGAGGATTTATATTTCGACTAAATAAACCAGATCACATTAGACGTGCATTATTTCTACTTCTTTCTCTTGTACGATCTCATCAATTTTCTGTACAAACGTGTCAGTTAACTTTTGAATATCGTCTTGCGCCCGCTTGTCATCATCTTCACTTATTTCTTTGTCCTTTAACAACGACTTAAAATCGCTGTTCGCATCGCGTCGAATATTTCGAATGGCGATCTTACCGTTTTCGCCCTCACCAGACGCAATCTTAACCATTTCTTTGCGACGCTCTTCTGTTAGAGGAGGCAAAGGTATTCTAATTAGATCGCCAGCTGTCATCGGGTTGAAACCGAGATTTGCTTCCATGATGGCTTTTTCAACCACAGGCACCATGTTTTTTTCCCACGGCTGAACCGCAAGAGTACGTGCATCTTGTACGTTGATATTGGCGACCTGATCCAACGGCGTACGAACTCCGTAGTAATCAACCTCCAAGTGATTGATAAGAGCGGGGCTTGCGCGGCCAGTACGAATCTTCGCCATATCTGACATCATGGACTCGATGCTCTTGTTCATGCGTGATTCTGCATCTTTAAGGATTTCGTCGATCATAATTTACCTACGCGGATCTGGGTGTTTAATTATTAGGCTGAAGATTATAGCCAATTATATTGATACTGCCTGTGCAAATTAACGTGATTAACCTGCTTGTTATTACGACGCCTTATCTTCCTGTAATCAAGGTACCAATGGGCTCACCATTAGCCATGCGACTTAGCGCACCACGTTCGTTAATCGACAAGACACGCATATCCATACTATTGTCTCGGCACAGCGCGATAGCGGTGGCATCCATCACCTTTAGGCGCTTTTGCAGAACATCGTCGTAGCTGACTACGTCATACTTAATCGCATCATCGTGTTGCATCGGGTCCTTATCGTAAACACCGTCTACCTTAGTCGCTTTAACTAAGATATTAGCGTTCATCTCAGCCGCTCTTAAACTAGCGGCAGTATCCGTGGTGAAATAAGGGTTACCGGTACCGGCTGCAAAAATAACGACTCGCTTAAGATTTAGATGCTTAAGCGCGCGCAATCGTACATAGGGTTCGGACACTGGAGAGATAGGAATAGCCGATTGAACTCGGGCTTCGATACCGCACTGCTTCAAACCTTGCTGCAATGCGAGTGCATTCATAACCGTTGCTAGCATGCCAATATAATCGGCTGTAGCACGCTCGATGCCTGATTCAGAAGCACTAATGCCCCTAAAGAAGTTACCGCCGCCGATGACGACGGCAACCTGGGTGCCTGTCTTAACGACGTCAGCAATTTCCTGACATACCGAGTTAAGTGTTGCTGCGTCGATACCAAATTTTTGATCGCCCTTGGTGCCAGCTAAGGCCTCGCCACTAAGCTTGAGCAAAATTCTTCTAAATCCGCCGTTAGCTTCTTGCTTATCGGCATCGGGTATCTCTGTTTTGGGCATCTATGACTCCGCTCGTAAATACGTTGATCAAATATAGCGAATCAAACATACAATTTGAAGTCGTGATTATCGACCAGCTTGCGCCATTACTTCGCTGACAAAGTCATCTTCTTTCTTTTCGATGCCTTCGCCAACTTCATAGCGTACAAATTCCATGACTTCTGAGTTCGCTGACTTTAATAGCTTTTCAACAGTTTGATCTGGATCTTTAACAAAAGATTGACCGAGTAAGGTGATTTCATTCAAATATTTACGAATTCGACCTTCAACCATTTTGGCCATAATCTCTTCAGGCTTACCGCTATCAGCTGCTTGTGCAGCGTAGATTTCGCGTTCTTTATCTAAAAGCTCTGCAGGCACTTGGTCAGTCGATATACACACTGGTCGGCTTGCAGCAATGTGCATTGCGATATCTTTGGCAAGCTCTTCGTTGCCGCCTTTAAGACGCACAAGCACCGAAATCTTATTGCCATGTTGATACGCTCCAACAACTTCTCCGTCACCAGCCGCAACGAGTTGAAAACGACGAACACCAATATTCTCGCCAATTTTAGCGATCAATGACTGACGAGCTTCTTCGATACTGCCACCCGCTGGGTGGGCCGTACCCATTAAACCTTCAAGATCTTGAGGCTTAGATGCGATAACCGTCTGTGCAACAGCGTTAGCAAACCCCATAAACCCATCATCTTTGGCAACGAAATCAGTTTCGCTGTTAACTTCAACTGCAACACCAACACCATCATTCACTAAAGTAACAATCGTGCCTTCAGCCGCAATGCGTCCTGCCTTCTTGTCGGCTTGCGCAGCACCACGCTTACGTAATTCTTCGATCGCCAACTCGATGTCACCATCTGTTTCGGTCAAAATCTTCTTACAATCCATCATGCCGGCGCCAGTGCGCTCACGCAGTTCTTTGACTAATGCGGCTGTAATCGCCATATCATCACCTATAAATTTGTCTGTTAAATCAATTCTTGTGAGGATTGTTACCCACTTCTAAATGAGTGGGCAACAAGGCCGAGCCATTCTTACTCGGCATCATCCATTCTCGCTAGCTCTCAAATGGTCTGAGCTAACTTTGCTAAATTTGCTAACTTAGCTTAGTTTTTCTTTAGCTTGCTCAATCCAGTTTTCACGAGCGATACGGCCTTTAAAGTTAAGCTCTGCATCGATACGCTCTACATCTTCTTCTGTCAAATCAGCAATTTGCTTGAATGTTGTAACGCCTAATCCAATCAACTTGCCAGCAATAACAGGTCCAATGCCTGCAATATCTGTAAGTGCATCTTCGCCACCGTCAGCTTTTTTAGGAGCCGCTTCTTGCTTAGGCTCAGCCGCAACTTCCTCTTTAGCAGGCGCTTCTTTTTTAGGAGCTTCTGCCACTTTTTCAGATTTAGGCTCTACAGCTTTCTCTTGAGTTGCAGCAGGCTTGTCGCTTACTAGCGCTTCTAGGTCAGCATCGGTAACTTCGATGTACTCATCGCCAGCGCCTTCGCTAACGGCAGGTTTAATCTGGGCTGCTTGACGAGCACTAATAATCGTGTCGGCAAATACGTCTGTATACAAACGAATCGCGCGAATTGCGTCATCGTTACCAGGGATCACGTAATCTACGCCTTCTGGCTTACAGTTCGTATCTACGATCGCAATTACAGGAATACCAAGCTTGTTGGCTTCAGAGATTGCGATGTATTCATTTTTAACGTCAATAACAAACAAAGCGTCTGGCAAGCCTTGCATGTTTTTAATTCCGCCCATGCTGCGCTCAAGCTTAATACGCTCTCGCTCAATAGTCAGAGCTTCTTTTTTGCTCAACTTAGCCGTACGACCTTCAACCATTTGCGTGTCCAGCTCTTTCAAGCGACGGACAGAGTTTTTAACAGTTTTGAAATTGGTCAACATACCGCCTAACCAACGGTGATTAACATAAGGTGTTCCAGCACGTTCGGCCGCTTCTTTAACAAGCTTCTGTGCAGAACGCTTAGTACCTACCAACATAACCTGACCACCGTTAGCAGCAATTTGCCCAATGTAGTTCATAGCATCGTTGAACATAGGCAACGTTTGCTCGAGGTTAATGATATGGATTTTATTGCGCTCGCCAAAGATAAATGGGCGCATTTTAGGCGACCAGTAACGAGTTTGGTGGCCAAAGTGAACGCCCGCTTCGAGCATCTCACGCATAGTAACGTCAGTCATTGTATTTCTCCATTATTGGGTTATGACAGTTCCAAGGCAATCGGCGTAGCTAACTCAACAATGGATGATGATGTTTGATTTAGCCAAAAAGGCTTTAAAATCAACAACATAAACCTTTGCAAAGCACCCAGTTACGCGTAGCGATTCTTGGAAGATTTATTGTGAGGCGCGTTTATACCACAGCCCTGCGCTTGCAACAACATATTTGCGTTGTTTTGCTCATCAATTTCAGCAAAATCAAACAGCCTTTCTAGCTTACCAAAAAGCCCAACATGTTATACTTGCGCGCCTTTGAACCTAGCCCTATTTTTTGGGTTAATAATCGCGCAGTTAAATTGGCATGACCGTTTCTATAAAAACCCCTGAAGAGATTGAAAAGATGCGTGTTGCTGGCCGTTTGGCGAGCGAAGCGCTTGACATGATTGCGCCTCACGTTAAACCGGGCGTAACGACGGCTGCTCTCGATAAACTGTGTCATGATTATATTGTAGACCAGCAAGATGCAATCCCTGCATGCCTTAACTACAACGGCTTTCCTAAGTCTATCTGCACATCGGTAAACCATGTCATTTGTCATGGCATTCCGGGTGAAAAGAAACTTAGAAAAGGCGATATAATTAATATCGACATTACGGTAATCAAAGACGGTTATCACGGCGACAATAGCCGCATGTATTACGTAGGCGAGCCTAGCGTTTTAGCTAAGCGTGTTTGCGAAGTATCCAAACAATCTATGATGCTAGGAATACAAGCCGTAAAACCTGGCGCACGCTTGGGGGATATCGGCTCGGTAATTCAGCAACATGCAGAAAGTCATAACTTTTCCGTCGTTAGAGAGTACTGCGGTCATGGTATAGGGCGAGTCTTTCATGAAGAACCGCAGATACTGCACTATGGCAAGCCTGACACGGGTATGACTCTTGTTGAGGGTATGATTTTCACCATAGAGCCCATGATCAACGTCGGGCGAAAGGAAACAAGATTGCTAGCTGATGACTGGACAGTAGTCACTCGAGATCACTCTTTGTCAGCACAATGGGAGCATACAATACTCGTTACATCCGACGGTTATGAAATATTGACTAACTCGGCCGATGCAGTACTTCCTGACTAATTGCTGGTCTAAAGCAACCTTCAACGTTACTTGCAAGAGACACCTGCAAGAGTGGCTGACAAGAGCAAATAGAATTCGTACAAACAGCGTTGTTTGTCTATCTAAAAACGATGCCTTACTACCAACTATATTTTGCTTAAATTTTTGAGCACAGTAAACAAAGCGAATTTGACTTAATAATCCATTCCAAGGCCATACGTCGTAGAAGCTTTATTACCTACACGAGAGCCCCTCAATTACCGGTTAGCGTTTCAATATGCATTTTGCAAAAAGTAAAATTCTCAACGTCACAACCTTTAAAAACAGGGTAGAAAAAACTCTGCGCGATGACGGTACCCCTGCCCTAGACCCATTCAAAAAAGCCGTTAAACGTGCGCTAGAGCAGCTCCAAAAACACCAAAACCAAGGTGTATCCGCAGCCGAACTGATTAGCAAGTTTACGTGGGCTATTGATCAAGTAGTGATCCAAGCATGGTCGAGTCATGCGCACGCATTTAAGTGCACCGAAGAAATTGAACTTTTAGCGGTTGGCGGTTATGGGCGTGAGGAACTTCACCCCCATTCCGACGTCGATCTACTCCTTTTGGTAGACGACAAACCGACAGACGAGATTAACCTCTGTATTGAACATTTCTTGCGTTTTCTATGGGATATAGGCTTGGACGTAGGCCACAGCGTCAGAAACGTAAAGGAATGCGCGCGTGAGTCACGCTCAGACGTCACGGTTATGACCAATCTGCTAGAAGCGCGCACGCTGGTTGGAGGAACATCGCGTTTTGAAACAGTAGATGATCAACTTCGAAAAGGGCGGATTTGGCCTGCCGAAAAATTCTTTGTAGCCAAACATGAAGAACAAGAAAAGCGCCACAAACAACATCAAAGTACAGCTTATTCGCTAGAGCCCAACATTAAAGACAGCCCGGGCGGATTACGAGACTTGCAAACCATTCTCTGGATCTACAACCGACATTACGGAGTACGCAGCTTCAAAGACATGAAGGAGCAAGGCCACATCGACGACGACGAATATCGCTTGTTGATTAGAGCCCGCAATATACTCTGGCGGCTGCGTTCAGGATTACACTTGCTCGCAGGACGGCATGAAGACAGGCTTCTGTTTGATGCGCAACGTTCATTAGCTGAAGATTTTGGTTATCTAGATAACGAAACATCGCTTGCCGTTGAGCAGTTAATGAAGCGCTATTACCGAACAGCAAAACAAATTGTTTATCTTAACGAAGTTTTGCTTTCTGCCTACAGGGTTAAGAACTCGTCCTGGTCAATTTTATCTCGCCACAAAAAGTTGGACGATGACTTTGTACTGGTGGACAAATCCATTGCGACCAATGCCCCCGATTTGTTTGAGCAAAAACCAATCGCAATGTTAAAAATGTTCGCGCTAATGCAAGAACAAAAAATAACGGCCATACACCCAGACACCATTCGTTCAATCCGCGCCAACTTAGACAAAGTTGATAACGAATTTAGAGATAGCGAAGAAGCCAAGCAAATATTCATCACCATGTTTAGGCACGAAGGCATAGGGCTTACTAACGCCCTGTCGCGAATGAATGCTTATGATTTGCTAGGCGCTTATCTACCGGCTTTTGGCGCTATTGTTGGGCAGATGCAGCATGATCTATTTCATGTCTACACGGTCGACGGCCATACATTGATGGTGATGCGCAACTTAACACGTCTGCGCAAATATACAGATGAGTACTCTGTCGCCAGTCAAATCTTGAGCAAACTTTATAAACCAGAGCGTTTGTTTATTGGCGCTCTTTTTCATGATATTGCCAAGGGTCGGGGCGGTGATCATTCTGTTTTGGGCGAAACCGACGCGGTGGACTTTTGTTTGCAACATGGTTTGAGCGAGTACGATGCGAAGTTTGTTGGATGGTTGGTCTTAAATCATTTAATGATGTCGCATTTTTCGCAGCGCCGAGACATTTCAGACCCTGAGGTAATTAAAGAGTTTGCCAGCATTGTGGGAGACATCGAGCATCTCGAAGCGCTTTATCTGCTCACATTGGCTGACATTAGAGGCACTAGCCCGAAAGTTTGGAATGCGTGGAAAGGCCAGTTATTGCTCGACCTTTACACGGCAACAAGAAACGCTTTGAGAGCGGGCGTTGAGATGCCTGCGGATGAACAAGAGCACGTTGATGACCGTAAACGTTCGGCCATGGAAAAGATCATTCTGCAACTCGGCGAAAGTGACGAACTACGACGAGACACAGAGATATTCTGGTCTACACTGTACAACGATTACTTTCTGCGCAACGAACCTTTTTATCTAGCGTGGCATGTAGTTAGCCTGAGATCCTCGTCAGCACTGAACCTACCACTGGTGTCTGTACGTTACAGCGAAAGATTAGAAGCGAACATGCTGTTTGTAGTGGCACCTGCTTCAAAAAACCTACTAACTCGAGTTACTCATGCATTCGACGATACTGAAATTAATATTATCGAAGCCCGTATGCAGCTTACTAAGCACGGCCTCGCTCTATACACTTTTAATGCCCATATTCTAGATTTAAGCGATGCCAAAAGCCGTCCTTACTTAGACGACTTAGAGAAACGCATTCGTTATATTATTCTTAACACTGAGAAATCGAAACTAATATCAAGAAAACGAACATCTCGAGCATTAAAACATTTTCCGATCAAACCCTATGTAGAGTTTGGCTTTGACCATCCGAAACTGACGGCTCTTGAGGTCGAAGCTCAAGATCAACCAGGGCTTTTGCACAACGTTGCATTAATACTCCAAGAACATCAGATTGAATTAGTGAATGCGAGAATCACCACTTTTGGCGAACGAGCAGAAGACGTGTTCTTTATTCGACGCATAAATCGAGAACCACTTAAAGATGATGCTCAATTACTAGACACTTTAAAATCAGAAATTGCCGACGCCTTATCTACCTAAACCTTTCTTTTCCAATTCTATTTATTTAACCACTCCAACTACATCTAGTTAACCGCCACAACAACCTCCAAATTAACTGCCATGCACGCGACTATAGACATAATTGAAAACGCCTTCGAAATACGTTCCACTCTAGCCAGCAGTGGTCCTCACCCAGAAATCGAGACTGCGGTTGAATACGCCATTTCTTTGTTAGACTCAGGTAACGCCAGAATCGCGGAAAAAATCGATGGAGAATGGCAGGTGAACCAATGGCTGAAGAAAGCTGTTTTGTTGTCTTTCGCATTGCGCGACAACCAAGTAATGCCAAGCAGTGAATCAAATTATTACGACAAGGTGCCACTTAAATATGCGAATTATACTGAAGAGCAGTTTCGCGAGGATGGCGTGAGAGTAGTTCCCCCAGCAACGGTTCGAAAAGGATCTTACGTGGCTAAAGGAACTGTTCTAATGCCGTCTTATGTCAATATAGGCGCTTACATCGACAGCGGCACTATGGTCGACACATGGACGACTGTTGGATCGTGCGCACAAATCGGCAAGAACGTTCACCTATCTGGTGGTGTTGGTATTGGTGGTGTTCTAGAGCCAGTGCAAGCGGGCCCCGTAATTATCGAAGACAACTGCTTCATTGGCGCGCGTAGCGAAATTGTTGAGGGTATCGTTGTAGAAGAAGGCAGCGTGATCTCTATGGGGGTGTACATTGGCCAAAGTACTAAAATTCTTGACCGTGAGACAGGTGAAGTAAGCTATGGCCGTATCCCAGCAGGCTCAGTCGTTGTGTCAGGTTCAATTCCGTCTAAAGACGGGACACACAGCTTGTATTGTGCCGTGATTGTTAAAAAGGTCGACCAAAAGACGCGCTCTAAAACGAGTATAAATGAGCTGCTTCGTGAAGACTAAATGTCCCAAGGGGTTCTCCTGAGCCCAAGTTTGAGCACCTTAATCAAAACGTTTACCGAAACCAAAATTCAACACAAACTATGCATACAGCCCTAAAGCTAACTCAAGAACTTATATCTGCGCGATCAATTACGCCTGATGATTGCGGTTGTCAAGACCTGATGATCGAGCGGCTTAGTGCAATAGGCTTTAATATCGAGCGTATGCCGTTTGCAGACTCGCATGGTTCTGTTAGTAATTTTTGGGCTCGTCGTGGAGCAAAGCAACCATTAATTGTATTTGCAGGGCATACTGATGTTGTGCCGACTGGCGATGAGAATAGTTGGAATACCCCGCCGTTTGAGCCACAGATCATCGACGACAAGTTGTATGGCCGCGGCGCAGCAGACATGAAATCTTCGCTGGCTGCTTTTGTTGTTGCAGCCGAACAATTTGTAGCCACGACCCCTAATTACCAGGGGTCTATCGGTTTTCTTATTACATCTGACGAAGAAGGACCTGCAACGTGCGGCACTGTTAAGGTAATCGAGACGCTTGAAGCCCGTGGCGAAAAAATTGATTATTGCTTAGTAGGCGAACCTAGTTCTACTGATCGGATCGGCGATGTTATCAAGAATGGCCGCCGGGGATCGATTGGCTGCCAACTTAAGATAAATGGCACCCAAGGCCACATCGCATACCCACATCTTGCCGACAATCCTATTCCGATCGCCGCACACGTTATTAGCACCCTAAGCGAGATTAAGTGGGATACTGGAAATGAATACTTTCAACCAACTAGCCTGCAGTTTTCTAACATTAACTCAGGTACCGGCGCCACCAACGTCATTCCCGGAAATGCGCACATCGTATTTAACCTGCGTTTCTCGACTGAGATAACGTCAGAAGAAATCATTACTAGGATCGAGCAGGAACTAGATGGAATGAAGGTAGATTACGAGATCGAGTGGCGCGTATTCGGCCAACCGTTCTTAACACCAAAAGGTACCTTAGTCGGCGCTTGTGCATCGGCTATTGAATCAAGCTGTGGCTATACCCCAAAGCTATCAACTAGCGGTGGCACCTCAGATGGGCGTTTTATAGCACCTACCGGCGCTCAGGTCGTTGAACTCGGGCCAATCAATGCATCCATACATATGATAAACGAATACGTTCCAGCCAATAGCCCTGAGCTGTTGACTGAAATTTATACAAAAGTATTAGAAAACATTCTGTTGCCAGGTGCTTCGTAGCCTCACTCCGAATCAAGTTCTACAGACTTGCGCAGAGCATTTTTGTCGAAAACATGAAAGACGCGCTCATTTGCGAACGCCACGATCACTTGATCATATTCCCATAGGGTGTATTCGGCATGCGTGCCAACGGGTAGACGCACAGAATTCGGTTCTCCTAAAACGGCCTTTACTTGGTCTTGACTCTGCCACAAAAATTGCTCTTTTAAGTCCTCTGACTGGGCTATAGAATCGTTCGCTCTTGCTAGGCAAACAAAGATTACACCAGCCGAGAACATCAACGCTCTAAGGCTAACATGACACATAGTCACCACTAAAGAAATCTGTAATCTTGTGATTCTCATAAGCTCCCCGCGTTGATACAACAATAAATCATTACAACAATAGATCAATACAAAATAGATATATCCGTAATTCAAACAAATGGTCTAATAATTAAAATATCAACTTGCAAGCCTCAAGTCGACAGACTTAGGTGTTAATCTTTTAGCTTTAAACATTTTCAGGTACTCTTTAGTCTACTTTAAATGCCCTATAAGCCTCTAATAGCTATTCTATGAAATCAGCACACCATTTCTCGCCCACTAATCGTTTTACGTTTGGACTTTTATTAATCGCCTTAGTTTTAGTAAGCCTAATTGAAAGCGATCGTGTTTTTGCGTATAGCCCTGTCTTAAACAGCGCACTGGATATAACGGAGTTGGATCAGTATATCGAGCAACAAGAAGCCAAGTATCCAGATATTGTTGGCGGCACTCAACGTGAAATTCTGTGGGCCGATGGCGTACAAAAAACGCCTATTGCTCTTGTTTATCTACATGGCTTTTCGGCAACAAGAGGCGAACTAAGCCCCGTAACAGAAAACCTTGGTGCCGAGCTTGGTGCTAACATCTATTTTGCGCGTCTGCGAGGTCACGGCCGCGGGAATGCTGGCATGTCCGATGGCAATGTAGAAGACTGGAAACGCGACACGGTTGAAGCGTTCGAGATTGGTAAGTTAATTGGAGAAAGGGTGGTTCTAATTAGTGCATCTACAGGCGGCACATTATCAACCTGGTTAACCAGCCAAGACGAACCTTCATTAGATCGGGTTTTAATGAGCATATTAGTGTCTCCTAACTTTGGATTAGCTGACGCTAGTGGAGAAATTTTACGATGGGATTGGGGTCTAAAATTGGCTAAGTGGCTTAATGGCGAAGAGCACTACTTTATTCCACAAAATGAACTGCACTCTAAATACTGGACCGAGCGATACTCTCTGGACGCGATTATGCCTATGATTAATCTCGTTGACGAAGTAAATGAAATAGACGTCAGTGGCGTTACAACACCGCAACACTTTATATTTTCACTAAATGATCAAGTCATCGACGTCGAAGCGATCCCAGAAATGGCGCGCAAATATAACAATGCGCAAACCAGTTTCTACTCTATTAATAACTCAGAAGATCCGGGTCAACATGTTATCGCCGGGGATGCTTGCTCACCATCAACTACCGCAGAGGTAGTTAGGGTGATGAAAGAAAAAATAATGGCGACGCTATAAGAGCAAAAATTTCAGACGAGGTATCGATTCAGCCAGTGCAGATTAACACTGGCACGTCCGTTGGCAAACTTACGCTGGCTATTTACTTAGCCAGCAAAGATTTAACAAATAACTAGTCTACCCACTTACGCGCATTTCTAAAAATACGCATCCAAGGGCTATAGTGCCCCCAATCATCCGCCGCCCAAGAACTTGTCTCCGATCGAAACATCCGTTCTGGGTGAGGCATCATAATCGTCACTCGACCGTCGTCATTGCACAATCCCGCCACGGCATTGGCCGAGCCATTTGGATTGTATGGATAACTTTGGGTTGCTTTACCCTGATGATCGATGTACTCCAAAGCTACGCTCTGGTCGTTTCGGTACACAACACCACTACTGTACTCAGCACGGCCTTCGCCATGTGCCAATACAACTGGAAGCTCTGAGCCCTGCATCCCAGTCATAAACAACGAATTTGTCTTAGGAATACGGGTTTGCACATAACGTGCCTCAAATTGCTCCGACTCGTTACGGACAAAATGTGGCCAGTGATCTGTTCCAGGAATAATCTGCTTCAAATTTGACATCATTTGACAACCGTTACAGATTCCCAAAGCGAAAGTATCACTCCGCTCAAAGAAATCTGAAAACTGGTCAAACAAGCCAGTATTAAACAAAACTGATTTCGCCCAGCCCTCGCCTGCTCCTAACACGTCTCCATAAGAGAACCCACCGCAAGCCACTAGGCCCTGCACTTGTGCTAGGTCAAACCGCTGCTCAACTAGGTCGGTCATAGTGACATCAACAGCCTGAAAGCCTGCTTGATCGAAAGCTGCGGCCATTTCCATGTGCCCATTAACGCCCTGCTCTCGCAATATCGCCATTTTGGGTTTGGTTTTACCGATATACGGTTCGCATATGTCTTCTTTAGAATCAAACACTAATTGACTGTAGAGACCTTTATCGGAGGTATCAATAAGTCGAGCATATTCTTGATCTGCGCATTTAGGATTGTCTCTAAGTGACTGCATCGCGTGACTAGTGGCTGACCAAACTAGGTGGAGGTCTTGCCGGGCATGACTAAACAATGTCTCGCTTGACTGCGCAATACTTACCTGACCAGACTCGTTAATTTCAGCAATCTGTGTCAGAGCTGATTCCAGTCCATGTTTTGCGAGTACGGTACGCACTGCCCCTATATTCGTGTTCGAAATACAGAGGGTCGCACCAAGCTCTTCGTTAAATAAATAACTCAAAGGATCCTGCCCGTCAGGAACAGTGACCGATAAGCCTATGCGACTCGCAAACGCCATTTCCAGCAGTGATGTTAACAAACCACCATCAGAGCGGTCGTGGTACGCCTCTAGCAGCTCCTGATCGACCAATTCTTGGATCGCCAAAAACCCGCTCTTTAATCGTGCGCTGTCATCCACATCAGGAACACGCGTTCCAACTTGCGAATAGACTAGACTCAAAGCCGAACACGCTAAACGTTGCTCGCCATTTGCTAGGTCTAAAAAGTATAGTAAAGAATTGCTGGTGTTGCGGATATACGGCGTGATGGTTTTCCTAACATCATCGACCGGTGCGAACGCTGTAATGACACAAGACACCGGCGCAGTAACACTGCGCTGCTTGCCGCCTTCGTCATTCCACACAGTTTTCATAGACATGGAATCTTTGCCAACGGGAATCGCGATTCCAAGCTCAGGACAAAGCTCCATACCAACCGCTTTAACCGTGCGATACAGCTCTGCGTCATCGCCTGAATGACCAGATGCAGCCATCCAGTTTGCTGACAATTTAATCTCGCGCATTGCTCGGACATTAGACGCAGCCAGGTTAGTTAACGCCTCACCGATTGCCATACGTCCACTAGCAGGTCCATTTAGGCTCGCTAAAGGAGTACGCTCCCCAAGTGACATTGCTTCACCACGATGACCAAAATAATCAGCCGTTGTAACAGCCACATCAGCCACAGGTACTTGCCAAGGCCCGACCATTTGCTCGCGGGCAATCATGCCCGTAACACTGCGATCGCCGATCGTAATCAAAAAAGACTTATCTCCGACCGTAGGCAGAGACAGAACACGATTAACCGCGTCGTCAAGGCTAATATCAGCAAAATCGATTTCCTTAGTACTGCGTGGCACACTGACGACGTCTCGAACCATCTTAGGTGGCTTGCCAAATAGTGTTTCCATGGGCAAATCAATAGGCTTTGCTTGCCGCCCTTCCCCATCAGAAAAATGAGAATCATTGAGCACTAAGTCTTGTTGCTCTGTAGCTACACCGACCACGCAATATAAGCAGCGCTCGCGATCACAGATCGCTTTAAATTCCTCAATGCGCTCAGGCGATACGGCCATGCAATATCGCTCTTGAGCTTCATTGCACCAGATTTGCATTGGGGTCATTCCGAGCTCGTCATTAAGCACCTCACGCAAATCAAATACGCCACCTCGGTCTGCGTCACCAACCAATTCCGGCACGGCATTGCACAAACCACCCGCGCCAATATCATGAATAGAAATTATTGGATTGTCATCGCGTTGCGCCCAGCAGGTATCAATCACTTCTTGGCAACGACGTTGCATCTCGGGGTTACCCCGTTGCACAGATGCAAAATCCAAATCTTCTGTGCTCTCGCCTGAAGCAACACTTGATGCTGCACCACCACCCAAACCAATCAACATAGCGGGGCCACCAAGAACAACAATATAAGCACCTGGTGGAATTCTGTCTTTAGATACGTGCGGTTCCCTAATATTACCGAGACCGCCAGCCAGCATTATAGGCTTGTGGTACCCCCGAACGTCATCTTCATTTTCGATCGATTGCTCAAAAGTACGAAAATAGCCGCATATATTAGGTCGACCGAATTCATTATTGAAGGATGCTCCGCCTATGGGACCTTCCAACATAATCTGCAAAGGTGACGCAATGCGCGCAGGTTTGTATTCCTTTGTTTCCCATGGTCGTGGTAAATTTGGAATTCGCAAGTTAGACACCGAAAAGCCCGTTAAACCGGCCTTAGGTTTTGAACCACGTCCTGTTGCTCCTTCATCGCGGATCTCGCCGCCAGAACCTGTAGCGGCACCAGCGAATGGCGAGATAGCCGTAGGATGATTGTGTGTTTCAACCTTACACAGAATATGAATGGGTTCTTCGGCACTAACATAACTTTTTGTCTTAGCGTCTGGAAAGAAGCGCTTTCCGTTACTACCCGCCAAGACCGCAGAGTTGTCTGAGTACGCTACGATTGTGCCGTACTCGTTCTGCATGTGTGTTTCACGAATCATGCGAAACAAAGAGTGCTCTTGTTCGTCGCCGTCTAATAACCAATCTGCATTAAAAATTTTATGCCGGCAGTGCTCAGAGTTAACTTGCGCGAACATCATCAGCTCAACATCCGTCGGGTTTTTCTGCAGCGCCGTGTATTGTTCTAATAAGTAGTCAATTTCATCGGGAGATAAAGCCAAACCCAACCGGGAGTTAGCCTCATTCAATGCCAATTCACCATCTTCGAGGAGCGCGATTTCAGATAACGGTGCTGGCTCAGCCTTATTAAATAAGGCTTGGGCATCATCCAACTCAAACACTACCGACTCAGTCATTGGGTCATGAAGGTAGGCCGCTATCCGCTGCGGGTCAAATGACTGTAAATCAGGCGCTTGCACATAAAATGCAATGGCTCGCTCTACCCGACTCACTTGGTCAAGGCCGCACAAATGGACGATATCCGTTGCTTTGGTAGACCAAGGAGAAATAGTGCCTAGTCGTGGCAGCACGAAGATTCTTAGCCCCGCGTAGGTAACGTCTGGTCGAGCAGGCCCATAGCTGAGTAAACGCTCAAGCTTTTGCAGATCAGCGGTTTCTAGCTGGCCGTCTTGAGTGGACACATCAATAAGATGCTGGTACTCAGAATCCAAACTCTGAATACTCGGAAACTCCTGACGTAAACGCTCAAGAGTTTTATTAATTCGAAAATCTGACAGTGCTTGACTGCCTCTAAGTCGCAACATATTCACCCCTATAATGAACCATCGCTGTTTACCTGTATGCAATAACGAAAGCCACCAAATGGTGGCTTTCGATTTGCATGCTTTTATTGCTCACTAGAGCTCTAATCCAATCCTTTTAGCAACTTCCTCATAGGCTTCGATCACGCCGCCTAATCCTCGCCTAAAACGGTCTTTATCCATACGTTCTTTAGTTACGGAATCCCAGATTCGACAACCGTCTGGAGAGAACTCGTCACCAAGAAAAATCTTACCGTCTTGCTTGCCAAACTCGAGTTTAAAATCTACTAGTAACATATCGCCTGACGCGAACAATTCCTTTAGTACGTCATTCACTCTAAAGGTGATTGCTTTCATACTCTCTACATCATCCGCATCGGCCCAACCAAATGTCTCGATATGATACTCATTGACCATTGGGTCATGTAACGCGTCATCCTTCAGAAAAAATTCGAATGTCGGTGGTTCCAAAATAGTGCCATCTTCGATGCCGAGACGTTTAGTCATCGAACCACTTGCACGATTACGTACCACACACTCAATAGGAATCATGTCCAAACGTCTCACTAAAGATTCGTCGGCTGACAACAGCTCCAGAAAATGAGTTTCGATTCCGGCATCAGCTAGATGCTTCATGACATAGGCGTTAAATTGATTATTAATAATGCCCTTGCGCGCCAACTGCTCAACCTTTTCGCCATCAAATGCCGAAGTGTCATCGCGAAAATGAAGGATCAAAGCATCGTTACGGTCACTTTCGTAAACTGTTTTAGCTTTGCCACTATAGAGTTGTTTTCCTCTTTGCATCTGTGTGTCTCTTTGCTCTAAATTGGTTTAAAACAAGTGTTCCAAACCGTTACTATTTAACTGCAAGCCTTTGAGGAACCGCCGCGCTTGGAGTCTGTTTGTATTTTAGTCCTGTTGTTACTTTCTAGTAGCTTTGATGCTTTCTTCCTAGACTCAACTAAATACTTTATGAGCATTGGACTAAGCATTACTAAGATTTGTTAACCGCCTAGGCGAGCCAAAATCGGTTCTGCGTATTCAGAATCTACTTCAGATCCGTTGGTATCTAAAACCGAAACTTGTGTTCTTGCACCATCTTTACGCAATTTCAATGAACAATACTGAGCCGCATCGGCTTTTTTGTCTCGGTTGAAAAAAGTCCATCGACCAGATTTCTTAGACGTGCTTGTTTTTGGGATATTCGCACAGCCTATAAACATTCTTGAATCAGCAACGTTCCTAGAGAAAATACTCATTCCAGCCACTCGGGCTTGAGCGAGCACGAAAGTCCAAGCCGTATTCAGCGGTGCTTCAACTTGCAGCCGCGAAGTATTGTCGCGGGTGTTTATAATGCTGGCCGCTATGGAGTTTGCGCGTACCTCATCTTGATCTGACACGGGCTCGCTAACCAGCTCAGCAGCCAAAGGTTCAGCAACAACATTTGCAGACTCGTATCGACTCGTCGTATCGGCTTCTTCTTGAGCGCTAGCTCCGGGGGCAGATTGATCCTCTGCTTGACTCACAGCCACAGATGTCGACGCTGCAGCGTTGTCAACCGAAGTTGTACTAGGTAATGTCTTAATCAGGGGTGGCAAGGAAACCGCTGAACGGTAATCAATACTATTGTCCTCTGAAACAATCGCCTTATCTCTTGCACAGCCCGCTAAAAACACGCTGCAAACAAGCAAACCAACACACGATCTGACTAGCCGTAATGTGGCGCGACTAGACAATTTGGTAGATGTCTGTGAAACACTCTGGTTAAAACCAGTGTCTAAACTTTTCAAATAACGATTGCTCTGCATTTTTTTAATTATTGGTATAGTTATTGTCTTAATAAAAAGTCTCTGAAATGGCCAATTTTGAAATGCCATACGTTGCTATAGAATTTAAACCACTAGAGTAAGTCAGTTGCCTAACTGATTTAAAAAATACCGCTCTATTTTCAATGGATGTCATCAGTCACTTTCAAGCAAATCTGCTGGCTCTGGTGAGTAATATTAGTCAGTGGCTACACAGGTTTATCAACAAGGGCATCGAGAACTTCATCCAGCTGTTTGGCCAACTTTGTCGATACAGTCGTCAGGGGTAGTCTTAACACATTGCGAGTATACCCCATCTTACTCACTAGGTACTTAACAGGAATGGGATTGGAGTCGACAAATAGCATCCTATGAAGATCACGCAATTGAGCGTCAAACCCTTCAGCATCTTCGAACTGGCCTTCCAGCGCGGCTCCACACATCTGACTCATTAGCTTTGGCGCAACATTAGCCGTTACCGAAATATCGCCCTTAGCACCCAACTTCATCAGATCAAGTGCAGTACCGTCATCGCCCGAGAGAACTGTTAAACGGCCTTGGCTCGCGTCTAACAACTCGCGGCCGCGTTGCAGATTTCCTGTAGCGTCTTTTAGACCAATGATATTTGCGTGCTCCATAAGTTTTAACACACTTTCATTGTGCAAGTCTGCAACTGTTCGACCAGGCACGTTGTACATAACAAGCGGTAAATCAACTGTATCCGCGATAGCCGTAAAATGAGCTAGGAGCCCAGTTTGATTAGGCTTGTTATAATATGGAACAACAGAAAGCCCCGCATCAGCTCCTACCGATTTTGCGCGGCGTGAGAGCTCGATAGCCTCATTGGTAGAATTGGCGCCAGTACCCGCAATAATGGGGACTCTCCCATGTGCCGTCTGCACAACCTTTTCAATCACCTTGAGGTGTTCGCTTACTGTAAGCGTTGCAGATTCACCTGTGGTCCCCACAGCAACTATGCCATGCGTACCTTCTTGAATATGAAATTCAACTAGACGCTCTAATGCCGAATAATCAATCGCGCCATCGTGCTGCATTGGAGTAACAAGGGCGACAATACTGCCATGTAACAACATTAGCTCTCCGCTGAGTCGCGACGTCGAAACTTGGTGATCTTCTTATATCCGTATACGGCAGCACCACCAAAAATGTAACTACCCCCAATCAACAAAAAAGCTAAGGGAGGATCCAAATATATTATCGCTATAACAATAACTAAAATAATAAGGCCTATAAAAGGCACTTGTTCGCGCACTTCTACATCTTTAAACGAGCGATACTTAATATTGCTGACCATGGCAAGGGCCATTAGCAACATCAATAAGCCTAACGCATAACTAAAATAATGAGGGCTAATGCCGTAATCAACCATTACCCAAATTACAGTTGCAACCATAGCCGCAGCGCCGGGACTGGGAACTCCCATAAAAAACCGTTTGTCGCTAATTTTTGCTGAATTGAATCTCGCTAACCTAAGCGCCGCGCATGCAATATAAACGAACGCGATGAGACTTCCAACTCGACCAAGATCGTGCAAAACAAAGTCAAATAGCAATAGCGCAGGTGCAACGCCAAACGACACCATGTCAGACAAGCTGTCGTATTGGGAACCAAATTCTGTCTGCGTATTAGTTAGCCTGGCGAGCCGACCGTCTATGATGTCCATTACCATCGCAACAAAAATCGCCAAACAAGCCGCTTCATAATGTCCTACTCGTGCCTGCATGATCGCGTAAAAACCAGCGAACAATCCCGCAGTTGTAAACAGATTAGGCAAGACATATATGCCCTTCGCACGCCCCTGAACCGATACTGCATCCGAGTCGTTTTGATGCCCAACTGGGTCATCTGATCTAATTGATCGAATCTTAGTATCCTTACTCATAAATTAAGTATAACAACCTTGTTGATAGTTTCACCCTTTGGTTAACGACATCTCATGGATTAAAACAATTCGTGCGAAGCCGACCAAACATGCCTAAAACGAGACATTTTACTCTTAACGATCCCAACTCGTTTCGAGGTTAGGTACTCAACATGCTTTGCAGTAAACTGTACTCAGCCAAAACGCCCTTAACTAGAACCGCCCTAGAACAGAAGAGCCAGAGCTTACGTTGTCACCTAGTTTTACACCTATATCAAAATCAGCGGGTAAGAACAGGTCAACTCGAGAACCAAATCGAATAAAGCCATAGCGTTCGCCACGATCTAAACTTTGGCCCTTGTCGACATAGCAAAGGATTCGGCGCGCAATTAAGCCGGCAACTTGCACTGATACAACATCGTACCCGCCTTGTGTCACAAAATGGACTGCGTTACGTTCGTTCTCCATGGATGCTTTATCCAGCGCCGCATTAACAAAAGCACCTTTAGAGTACCAAATATCCTTAACAGTTGCGGCGTCAGGCGCACGATTAGAATGAACCGAAAACACATTCATGAACACGCTGATTTTGAACGCTTCTCTGTCTAAATAAGGGTCTTTTACCAATCCAGTGAAAATAACTTTTCCATCCGCAGGAGACACAATCACCCCGGCGTCTTGTGGTATTGGACGATAAGGGTCTCGAAAAAACTGCAATACAAAAATTGCTATTACCCAGAAAAGAGCAGCGATCCACCAAACAAATACGCTTGACGTTAATACGGCCGCGAACAGCGTAAGCGCAACATAGAACCAGCCTTCTCGGGCTAAGCGCGGATGTTTATCAATAATTTTCATAGTTTAGTCCGTCTAATTTTTATTTTTCGAGAGTGGCGATACTATAACTTTAATCTTCACTAGCAACATTAGTCTAAGCCGGTCAAATTGGCTTAGGCTGGCAACATCAGTCTAAAGCGATGGCACGCTGAGCACGCGGGCATCAGACGCAAGCCCAATCACGCCTGACCGTACGACTTCGATCACTTTAGTAATCTTGAAGCTGTTAATCAACTCGTCTACCTTTTCTGAACTTCCGCTCATTTCGACGATATATTGATCATCAGCAACATGCATCGCAGTAGCATTAAACGCCCCTACTACACGCTCGAACGCGACCGTCTGATCATCAGGCACTTGCACCTTAACTAAAACAATCTCGCGTTCTAAGTGATCACTCACTGTAATATCTTGCAGCGCAGCCACATCTACTAACTTGCCTAAGTGCTTTTCGATTTGATCAACTTTGCGATCATCTCCAATTGTCACAATGGTCATTCGCGACAGTGTGGGATCATTAGTGGGCGCAACTGTGAGTGACTCAATATTGTAACCACGAGCAGAGAACAAGCCAGAAACGCGAGATAAGGCTCCGGATTCATTCTCTAACAGCACTGAAATTATATGACGCATAATTTGCTCCTATTCTTCATATTGTTCCTTATTGCGCCTTTGAACCAGGACGAAGACGCATCTCATGATGGCCCTTACCGGCCTCAATCATTGGATAAACGTTCTCCTCTCGATCTGTAATGAAATCCATGAACACCAAGCGATCTTTAAGCGCGAAAGCTTCTCTTAAAGCGCCTTCAACATCGCCCGGCTTTTCAATAAGCATGCCAACATGACCATAGGATTCAGCCAATTTAACAAAATCGGGTAGCGAATCCATATAGGAATTTGAATAGCGTTTTTCATAACTAAACTCTTGCCACTGACGAACCATACCCAAATAACGGTTATTAAGATTAATCACCTTAACGGGCAAATCGTATTGCTTACAAGTCCCCAGTTCTTGTATGCACATCTGTATGCTGCCCTCACCTGTAACACATGCGACATCAGCATCTGGGTGGGCAAACTTAACGCCCATTGCTGCAGGTAAGCCGAAGCCCATAGTTCCTAATCCGCCAGAATTGATCCAGCGATGAGTGTCCGAGAACCCATAGAACTGTGCAGCAAACATTTGATGCTGACCAACGTCGGATGTGACATAGGCTTGCCCTCCTGTCACCTCATGTAGTTTTTGTACCACATATTGGGGCTTAATGATCGTATCGCTCTCGTCGTACCACAAACTGTCGTAGCTACGCCATTCATTGATCTGCCCCCACCACTCTGTCGTAAGCTCAGGATTAATATCCTTACGCCTACGCTTTAGCTCAGCGTTAAAACCGTTAAGAACATCTTTAACATCACCAATAATGGGAAGGTCTGCTTTAATATTCTTATCAATGACCGAAGGGTCAATATCAACATGAAGAATCTTAGCATTAGGTGCAAAACCGTCAAGCGTCCCCGTAATTCGATCGTCAAAACGAGCGCCTAACGCGACGATTAGATCTGCGTCGTGCATTGCCATATTTGCTTCGTATGTTCCATGCATACCTAACATGCCAATGAACAGCGGATCGTCGTGTGGATAACCACCGAGTCCCATCAATGTGTTAGTACACGGAAACCCAAGCGACCTTACGAGGGTGCGTAGCTCTTCTTGTGCGTTAGCAAGAACCACACCACCACCTGAATAGATAATAGGCTTTTTGGCGTTTAACATCGCCTCAACACCACTAACAATCTCGCTTAAGGGCGGTAACTTAACAGGTGGGTAAGCACGCATCTCTACGGACTCAGGGTAAATAAACTCTGTTACTTGCGCAGTGATGTCTTTTGGAATGTCAATTAGCACCGGACCGGGCCGGCCTGTAGTAGCAATATGAAAAGCGCGCTTGATTGTTTCGGCAATATCCTCGACATTCTGGATCAAAAAATTATGCTTGACGCAGGGGCGACTAATGCCAACCGCATCGATCTCTTGAAAAGCGTCATAGCCAATCAATGGCTTCATCACTTGACCACTCAGAACGATAAGAGGAATGCTATCCATGTACGCAGTGGCAAGCCCGGTAATCGCATTGGTAATGCCTGGCCCTGAAGTCACCATGACCAAGCCAGGCTTACCCGTTGCACGCGCATAACCATCGGCAGCATGCGTTGCGCCTTGCTCATGGCGAACCAAAATATGTTTTACGTCGTCCTGTCGATGAAACGCATCGTAGATATGTAAGGCCGCACCACCAGGGTAACCAAACACATATTCAACGCCCTCTTCTTTTAGGCTTTTAACAACTATATCAGCGCCGCTTAATTGCACCTTATTCTCCAGTTAACTATTTAAAACTTAATAATATGAGCCACACCCTCTTACCAGACCTAAACCGTATTATTACAGTGAAATCTAGCAATAAGGCCAAATTCAAATTCAATTGAGCTCGGCTCTAGTGTGCGCCAACGTCGTTGTTTAAGTGCTGTCTAAAAACCGAACAAATGATTGCCATAACGTGGACTAAACCCCGCGTCACATGGCAATAAAAAAACGCCACTAAGTATGGCGCTTGAGGGATGAGTATAAAGTCGTACCTCAAAAAAATAAACGTTTCTTATCGCTTATTAGCCAAAGTCTAAAGGATAGACCGTGAGTTACAAATCGGTATTCAGAAAAAGGGCCTATTTATACTATTCATGAGGCAAATCTTAGGCTTACTTATCGCAAATTCGTTGAACTAAGGCGTTTCTATTAGGGTCAACACAAACAAGACCTCTAATGCGTATGGTTTTACCTTGAGGGGATGTTTACAATAGACTCCATTGTTTACAGCTGAGATCAACTTAATGGCTACCTATTTCGTCTCTGATTTACATTTGAAACAAGACCAGCCACAAATCACAGCAGGCTTCTTAAAATTTCTGGGCGAAACATGCTCAGGCGCCGATGCCGTTTATGTGCTTGGTGATCTGTTTGAATACTGGATTGGTGACGACGCGGCTTCAATGTTAGGCGTGGGCCCAGTTCTGGACGCTATGCGCGTACGCGCAGAACAAACACCCTGCTATTTCATTGCGGGCAACAGAGACTTTCTAGTACGCGATGAGTTTTCAAAGGCAAGTGGTTTTAAAATATTAATGGACGAAACTGTTGTGGATCTATATGGAACACCAACCCTTCTCTTACATGGCGACAGCTTATGTACCGATGATATTGCTCATCAAGAGTTTCGCGAACAAATGGTTACCAACGATCAATGGTGCGACATGTTTTTATCGCAGCCCATTCCGCAAAGAATTGAAATGGCCGACATGGCTCGTAAACAAAGCAATCAACACAAAACACAAGTCAGCATGACTATTATGGATGTGAACGAACAGGCTGTTCTTGATGCTTTTTCTAAGTACGATGTAAACAACATGATTCATGGCCACACTCATCGCCAACAGGTGCACACTTATCAAGTCGACGGCACAACCAAAACACGGACGGTTTTAGGTGATTGGGGGCAAACGGATAGCCATTTAAAGGTAGACCAAGCAACGGCAGAGCTAAGCAACACCAGCTTAGTCTAACTGAGTTTATGGATAATCATTTTCCGAGTAAAATTTCGGGAAAAAGTTGAACTCTAAACTAGCGACTTAAAATAGTGGATTAATGGAGTTAATCAAAGCAATTAAGCAAAGCCATTAGCATTGACTCTAGAGTTTAATTTGAGCTAGATGCCGCTTCATCGGCCGCAGGAATGATTCGGTAGAACACTTCACCCTCCTTTATAAAACCTAAATGGCTCCGCGCTCTATCTTCAAGCGCTTCTCGACCTTCCTTTAGCTCAATTACCTGAGCATGAAGCTGTTGGTTACGTGCGGCCAATTGTTCATTAATATCTATTTGTTGCACGATGGCATCTTCGAGGTTATGCAGCTTGAAAACCCCATGCGTACCAAACCAGAGCTGTATCTGCAGAACAACCAGCAAAACAAACAAAACGGACGCTATAGGTTTCAAAAAACTCTCCAATTTGGACAAAACTAAACAACAAAACTTGTTTGCGCATAAAGACTTATAACAACTTTATCAACTAGAATTTTAAAAGCACTTGATGTCTAATAAAAGGTCTAGAGAGCAATCAGCGCTAAATATGCGCAATTTTAGGCATCACAGCCAGTGTTATCGAACGCGAAGACTGTATATCGTCGCCGCAAGGCTTAGTTTTCAAGTTGGTGATAAAGAAATATAGACGGTCTGTTTTTCGATTAAAAAATTAACGCTCAGCGCTTGGATTTCCAGCGCATAAAAATCACTTACTAATTAGACTCACGCAATGAAAGCAAATACCAAAGCATTTTTGATTACCACTGCACTGCTCGCAATAGCCTTACCCAATACACTATTGGCGCAGCAATCCAAAAGTGGCCCACTATTCGGTTATTCAGCTGACGGCAAGTGGATTATCGGTGCCAAAGTAGCCAACGTTGACCCTAATATTGCCGAAGTTCCTGATGCAGAAGGTGTAGGCATTGTACTGGGTTATGAGTTCGCAAGGCCTGTAGGAGATGGAGGTTCATCAACAGTCGAACTTGAGTATATTCAAACTGATGAAACAGCTGTCTCTGCACTTGACTCCCTATTGGGGACTTCAGGCACAACTTATGAAAGCGATATCGTCAACTTATTCTTTACTTACCGCTCTCCAGGCAAACTGTACTTCAAAGTTAAAGGCGGTCTTTCTTACATAGACCGCAGTATTAAGAACGCACCCTTTGGAATTCTCACCAACAGCGGTGAAATATTAGTGGCTGGGGAAGAAGTTGCACTTGCAGCAGGCATAGGCATTGGCTTTAGAATCAACGAATACGGCGTTATCGAAGTAGAGTATTCGCAAGATGCTAGTGAACTAGAAACGAGCATTCTTAGCTTGAATGCGTTCTTGCAGATCTAAGCAGGAGCTTTGTGCAGTTTTCAATAGCAAACTCTAAGAAGAGAAGCCCTTAGATTTGCCCTCTAATAAAGCAGGGTTTGCCCTTTGGATTAAATCAGCCTATCTGGACTCAAACCTCTAAAAACTCGTTTTTAGCCTAAGCCCAGGTCTCGCAGGATATCCTGTGGGTCTTCAAGACCAACAGCTAGTCTAATAAGACTAGGGCTAATTCCAACCTCAGCCTTCAACTCTTCACTCCAACGCGCATGCGTTGTCGTAAACGGATGAGTGATCGTGGTTCTAGTGTCCCCTAAATTTGCTGTGATTGAGCAGAGTTGAGTTGCGTTAATTAGCTCATACGCGGCACTCTGACCTCCTTTAACTTCAAAACTCACTACTGCGCCGCCGCTTTTTTGCTGACGCTTGGCAAGGGCTTGTTGAGGATGCGAATCGAGCCAAGGGTAGTTAACTGAAAGAAACTGCCCGCTCGCTTCAAAAGCACTCGCTATGGTTAGAGCGTTCTCAGAAGCTTGTCTAACCCTTACACCTAATGTTTCTAAACCTTTAGAAAACACCCAAGCATTAAATGGGCTTGTACTTAAGCCAGCTGTACGCATTAGTTTTTGCATTGGCTTGCCTACAAGCTCTTCGGGGCCAACTACAGCTCCGCCAATGCAGCGGCCTTGTCCGTCGATGAATTTTGTAGCTGAATGCACGACTACATCAGCACCGAGCAATATCGGCTGTTGAATAATTGGGCTGCAAAAACAATTATCAACCACCACTGATATCGACTTATTAACTGCTTTAATTGAGCGACTAACCTCTTGAATGTCGATCAAAGTCATCGTTGGATTGCTTGGTGTTTCGAAGAACACCATGCCGGTATTATCTTGAAGCGCGGCTAACCACTCTTCGATGTTGATGCCATCAACATAACTTACGGAAATACCAAATTTTACGAGCAGGTCATCAAATAGAACCTTAGTGGCACCGAATACAAATCTTGAAGATACGATGTGTTGACCACTTGAATAGTTCGCTAGAATGAAACCAAGTATTGCAGACATACCTGACGACGTTGCGACGCAGGTTTCTCCAGCCTCTAGAGCCGCCAGCTTTTCCTCAAAGGACGAGATCGTAGGATTGCTAAAGCGCGAATAGACGAAGCCCGCTTCGTCATCAGCAAACACTCTCGCAGCTTGTTCAGCAGAATCAAATGTGAAACTTGAAGTGACATGAATAGCTTCGCTATGTTCGCGAAACTCGCTTGAGTTTTGTCCCGCTCGGACCGCCAGCGTGTCAATGGATAAATCGGTTAAGTCTAATGGTGGCTTTTTACTGCTCATCGTTTAAGGGGGCAAGATCTAGATCACTTCCTGCGTTAAGGGGTTTAGTTAAAGTTCTGAAATTAGGCTTTACGGAAATGCAAAGACTAAAACTAGATCCTCTATACAAACTAAAGATAACATCATGGCATGATCATAGAATAACAGAACATACTAATTATGCGGAAGTGGCTGTCTTAGTACTTTTCTTTCTATTGGGACTAAAGCCCTGCTTGGCATTGTCATTACGCGCATCCTCTAAATCCTTAAGATACTCAGGCGTAACGTCACCAGTAATGTATTTTTTACTGAAGCAAGATGTATCAAACTCGGTTATCTGAGGATTGCCTTCGCTTGCAGCTTCAACCAAATCATTGAGATCTTGATAGAACAGTCTGTCTGCACCGATCAATTCTTGAATCTGCTCAACCGTTCGGTTATTGGCAATCAATTCCGAAGCAACTGGCATATCTATACCGTACACATTTGGGTATCGGACCGGTGGAGCCGCTGATGCAAAATAAACCTTATTGGCGCCCGCTTCTCGTGCCATCTGCACAATTTGCTTAGACGTTGTACCGCGTACAATTGAATCATCGACTAGCATCACGTTCTTACCACGAAACTCCAAGTCAATAGCATTTAGCTTCTGACGCACCGACTTCTTACGTTCGGCTTGACCCGGCATGATAAACGTTCGGCCAATGTAGCGGTTTTTAATAAAGCCTTCGCGGTACCTTACGCCCAACACCTGCGACATTTCAAGAGCCGAAGTGCGACTAGTGTCAGGAATGGGTATAACAACATCAATATCGTGGTCGGGCCATTCACGCTCAATTTTGTGCGCTAGCTTTTCGCCCATACGCATGCGCGTACGGTACACAGAGATACCGTCGATCATAGAATCTGGTCGTGCAAGATACACTTGCTCAAATATGCACGGCGCATAAGTCGGCGCATCAACACATATCTCGCTATCAACTTCGCCATCGTGACTGAATATGATGGCTTGACCGGGCCTTACATCGGCAACGGTTGTGAAGCCTTGACTGTCTAACGCAACGCTTTCGGAAGACACCATGTACTCGCGTCCGGCATCGGTATCCCGATAGCCATATATAAGAGGGCGAATGCCAAATCGGTCTCGAAACGCGACAATACCAACACCGACCACGTACGCAACAACCGCATAACCGCCATGGCAACGTTCAAAAACGCCACGCATCGCAGTGAAAATGTTTTCATTGGTTAAACGCTGAGTGCCACGATCGATCGTATTGTAGATTTCGTGAGCGAGCACATTTAGTAAAATTTCGGAATCAGAATTGGTGTTTACGTGGCGCAGATCATCGCGAAAGATGCGCTCACGAAGTTTCGCGGCATTGGTTAAATTTCCGTTATGCGCCAACGAAATACCAAATGGGGAATTTACATAAAATGGTTGGGCCTCGGCTGCAGAGCTAGATCCTGCTGTAGGGTACCTGCAGTGGGCTATACCCGCGTTACCATTAAGCCGCTCCATATCTCGAAAGCCAAAAACATCTTTGACTAAACCGTTGTCCTTATGCAGGTTTATCTGACCTTGATCATCGCAAGTCATGATGCCCGCCGCATCCTGCCCGCGGTGCTGCAATACCGTTAAGCCATCATATAGAGTGGTTCTAACGGGGGAATTACCAATAATGCCTAAAACACCACACATAATGTCTTGTTCCGGATCTAGAAAAAGTTTGGTCGAGTTCAGGGCGAATGATACATCATTACGATTTTATACGCTGACTATTCAGACCCATTTTGGTCAGAAGCAGTTCCATCTAATTCTTCTAAGCTTGGTAATACGTCTGCGGGCAGGTTCTCTTTTATCACACCTTTGAGCAATTCAGTCTCTGCCAAAGGATCAGCACCAGCGTCACGTTGTAAACTCTCTGGTAATTGTTGCTCAAAAAAATCAAGTGCCGGTTCGAACCTTGGTAAGAAACTCGAATTGTTCCACCAATCACCTTCGTCCATGCCCATGGCGCGCACAACCCACATAAGCAGAACAATAACCGCTGCGGCTCTAAGACCGCCGAAACCAATCCCAAGAATTCGGTCTAATGATTTTACGGGGCCATGCAAGAAAACCTTAGTTAAGAACATGCTCAGCATTGCAAACGCAAACAAAGTGGATACGAACACTAGAGCAAAACCAGCCCAAACTCTAAACGTTTCGGTTGGGATGTTAACGTATTGACCAAGTAAGTCACCGGCTTCGTGGCAAAAAGCGATCGCCAACCAAAACGCCATAATCCATGAAGCTAAAGACAGGGCCTCCTTCACGAACCCTCGCCACATACCAACTACGACGGAGACCACAAACACCAACGCAATTATCCAGTCAAAACCACCCATATAAATCTCTTCTTAGTTCGTTATTTACTGCTTTTTACTCAGCGCTTTACTTCGCACCGATATCGCCTAACCGCTTAAGTTTAAAGGCCTAGAAACGCCAGAATACTTAGCTAAATAATATTGGGAACACTATATCTAATTTAAACTTACTCAAAGGTAATAGTCTGCAACTTTAAGGATAAGTCCTGATAAATCCGGGCTCACCGGTTTTAGCTGTCAATTTACTTTTAGCCTTAGCTGCATCAACTCTGGCTTCGTACGGCCCGAGCCATACTCGCGTACCTGTTTTAGGACCTTTATTGGTATCAACAACGCTCGTCTTCGGATTAAAGCCTTTAGTTTTTAGGTCGTCAACTACCTTGCCTGCCCCAATTTGATCCGTAAACACACCTACTTGAACAGCCCACCCCACTTCAATACTAAGGCTATCGGCCGCCGTTTTTTGAGTTAATGTGGTTTGTTCGACAGCCTGTTGTAGGGGTTTAGTATTGACAGGAGCAGGTTTAGGTTTAGTTACTTTTGGCTTGACGTCTGTCTCAGCAGCACTCTTGAGCTCGGTAACAGCCACTTCCACCTTAGAGTTCTCCCCAGGACTGGCTGCGTTCGAGATAGCAGACTCTCCTTCATCTAACGGTGTGATCCGCGACACATACACCGATTCTTCGCCCTCTCCAATTACATCCTGCTCAGCAGCCAAAGCCGCCAGAAGGTCTGGCCCTAATACGGCTTCATCTTCATTTTTCACAACTCCTGAGGAGTCTACAGACAAGTTGGAATCACTAGTATTTGCAGAAGTGTTTTTAACAGGCGGGCTTAGCCACCAAGGTAGAACCAGTACGCCAAAAAAGATCAATACCGCAGCGCCGACTAAACGATGCTTAAGTTCAAAGTCCTGTTCCATGATCAATTGCGTTACTATTTATTTGCGGGCCACTGACAAAATTTATTTAAGTAATAATATTGCTAAAATTCTATCAAAAATTAAGTCAAACTGAACAGAGAAAGCAACTGGCGGGTAGCGCCGTCCTTGCTCTATTATCTTGTCTGGTAAATGTGCTACTAAGAAAGTCGCGCAAGTATATCAGCTACCACATAGAAGGAACCAAAAACCACGATACAATCGTCTGCTTGAGCATTCGACAATGCTGCGTCAAAGGCACTATCTATCGACTCGTATTGTTGAATACTGCCGTTGCCGACCATTTCAATGTTCGAATCGACCAGGCGCTTCGCATGTTGCAATGATTTGCCACAGGAGCCTTCTAGGTAAAAACCTTCTACTATCTTGGCAATATGAGACGCCGGACTACCCCGGTCTCCTTTAATTGAGCCTATACACCAGACATCAATACTGGGTGCAATTTGAGTCAAACTTTGGGCTATTTCTTTATCCCTAAGCATGCCGCAAACCGCTATCAATTTTCCTTTAACTTGCAAAGCCTTAAGGAAACTATTCAACACATTAATCGAATCCTCATTGTGGGCAACATCTAAAAGCACCGTTGGTTCATATGACACAACTTGGCATCGCCCCCTCATGTGCGCAGCACTAATACCATCTCGAATTGCCTGGGGCAATACGGGCAAAAACTGTTGAAGTAAAGTAACGGCCTGCACTGCGCACGCTGCGTTATTTAATTGAACTCCTTGCTGCTTAAAGGGAAGTGGTATCCCCTTGATATGTATGTGATTACTGGCAGCTGAAAATGTGTCTTCAGGGGCGTCGGTACCTCGCCAATCCCAACGCAAGTCAACCGTATTCCCTTCTGTTTTATCATCACCTTGCTCGCCATAAAGGTCGTTGTAAGCAAAGTTAACTCCAAGCTGATAACAAATCGCGCCGCGCATTCTACACGACTCTTGAACTAGCTTGTCATAACGGGTTTCCCCGATAACAACAGGTTTAGCCGAACGTACGATACCTGCTTTTTCGAACGCAATTTGCTCAACCGTATTGCCAAGCCATGCCGAATGATCAATTGATATGCTGGTTATTATCGCCAAGTCGCAATTCAGAATATTGACAGCGTCTAAGCGCCCACCGAGTCCTACTTCCATTATCATCACGTCAACATCTGCTTGCCTAAACAGTTCAATAGCAACCAGCGTACCAAACTCGAAAAAGGTAAGAGGAGTATCCTGTCTAGCCGTTTCTACGGTCTTAAAAGCGCCGATTAATTCTATATTCTTTACATCATTGCCATCAATTTGAATGCGCTCATTAAAACGCAGTAAATGTGGCGACGTGTATTTACCTACCGAATAGCCAGCACTCAGATAAACATGGTTAAGTAGCTGTGCAGTGCTGCCCTTACCGTTGGTTCCAGCAACGCTGATAATTCGGGACCTAAGACCTTGAGGGACCAACCGTTCGTAAACCTGTTTAGTCCGCCCAAGGTCAAGCTCGATCTCACGAACATGCAAAGACTGGATATACTCTACCCAGTCGTCAACGGTACTTAGGCGATCAGCAGTGGTGGGTGCATCAGACATGAGGGTAAATAGGCCTAATTGTTTGAGTCGTAATCATAGCGCTGAACTTCTAGTATCGCTGCGGCTAGACGCACCATGTCTTTTTGTCCAGGGCTTAACTCAACGCCACTATTGAGATCAACCGCAAAGGGATTAAGCACCTGCAGTGATTCAAACATGTTTTCTGGAGACAACCCACCCGCTAACACTAACCGTGCTTGGTATGGGTTATCCTCATGCCTCGGCCACAGGGACTGATCCAGTCGTAGGCCTGTACCCCCGTGCTGGGTATGATGGTAAGGGTCTAATAAGATCGCTCTAGACTCAGAAAACGCGGCTATACCCTGGCGAACAGTTTCGGCATCGCGCGCGCGAATAGCTTTGATAGACGGAAATTTCAATGATTCCAGAATCTCAGGTGATTCGTCACCGTGTAACTGCACAACGTCTAAGCCCATCTCGGCCGCCATAGAATTTATGTCTGTCGCTTGAGTGTCCACAAACACGCCGACCAAACTCACAAACGCAGGAACAACAGCTCTTATGGCTAACGCCTGCTCCATAGATACAACCCTAGGACTATTAGCACTCACAATCATGCCTATTGCGTCTACACCTAAGTCAACAGCTTGACGCACCTGATTGGCGTTGGTCATTCCACAGAGTTTGATTCTAGTTCGTGCCATTTGAAAGCCGTGCTATTTAAAAACCGTGCCTATTAGAAAGGCACTTTGGTCTTGCTCAAACAACAAGCAAGACGAATGTGTCAGTTAACTGTAAGTACGCAAGAGCGCTAATCCCAAAACGTAATAGTAGCGCGACGACTGGGTAAATCATACTGGCTTGGGTAGTCAACTCCAGTCAGATACAAGCCACACGGCTCCGCTGTTATGCCACCCTTAGTTCGGTCTTTCAGCTCAAACAGAGTCTCGAACCAATCGACACTGCGTTTTCCGCAACCAACATCGATTAAAGCGCCTGCAATGTTTCGCACCATGTGCTGCAAGAACGCGTTTGCCGATATGTCGAACCAAATGTACGACCCTGAACCACCCAAAGCAAAATGACTTACGGTTCTGATTGGTGAATGGGCCTGGCAACCAGCTGCCCTAAAACTTGAAAAATCATGCTCGCCTAATAAATGGCGCCCAGCGGCAACCATCGCCTGAGCGTCAAGAGGCTTGAATTCGTGCGTTAGGTAATGCCGGTTGATGGCGGGTGCGATAGCATTGTTATAAATAATAAAGCGATAACTTCTTGAAATTGCCGAGAATCTTGCGTGAAATTCTTGATCGACTTCGTGCACCCAATGGATACGTACGTCACGATCCATAAAACGATTTGCACCACGACACCACTCGAACAACGTCCGTTGGGCGTCACTTTCAAAATGAATAATCTGGTGAGTAGCGTGAACACCGGTATCGGTACGACCCGCCGTAATGATGGAGACTGGCTCATTAGCAACTTTACTAAGCGCCGCTTCGACACGCGCCTGAACCGTGCGCACATCACCTTTTTGCGATTGCCAGCCACTAAAAGCCCGTCCATCGTATTCAACTCTTGCTGCGAACCTCATTTTCAGTCAATTAGTCGGTGTTGTAACCGGCAGCATAGCAGTCAAGCTTGGTGAAAGTTCCGTATAAACCTAGACTTGTAGGTCTAGGCATCTATCGAGTCGAGGAGCGCCATCGCATCAGCCAAAACATCGTCGTCGATATCTTCGGACTTAGCGAGTTCTTTAAGAATCTTTTTTGCACCATCTTCGTCGCCTAAGTCCACAAACACCTTGGCCAACTCAAACTGGGTACGAGCTTCGTCGTAACTAGATGCAACATCCAAGTCACTCATTTGCTGCGTCGTATCACTGCGCATGGAGTCAGCATTTCCTGCATCCACATTTGATTGTTCTTCGAACTCCAAAACACTTGCCTCTTCGTCCAAATCCGGCGTGTCATCATCAGCAAACAATACACTGTCGTCAATATCGTAGCTCACTTCATCAGCGGTTAAGGTTAGCTCTTCGTCTAAATCATACAGAAGGTCAATTTCGTCATCTGCAGCAATCGCGTCCTTAGCACTCGCCAGCTCCTGCGCTTGCACACGGCCGCCATTGCTTGCAGGAGGAACATCCAGCGCATTAAATTCGACGTCGTCTAATTCACTATGCTCGTCTTTAACATCATCAAACCTCACTAGTCCAGCACCCTCATCGGTATTTACTCTATCTGAATCCTCTTCTGAGTCTTTTCCGACAGGTTCGCTTGGCGTAGCATAATCTGGCGAAGCCGCTTTTGCGCTGGGCGCCAATGCAGCAGTAGCGTTGGCAGTTGCATCATCAAACAGTGGATTATCAGGTGAAATCTCCTGACCCATCGCAATAACGTTAGACCAATCAGCATCGGAAACAATGTCTCGTTGTGCATAAAGCTCTTCAGCTACGCGTTCAAAACCATGTATGTTTTCGTTCTTGTGATAGAGGGCCAAAAGCTTGTGTTTAATATCGATTCTTGTTGGGCTGGTTGCGACCCCATCCAAGAGCACTTCTTCGGCTTGCTCATCACGCCCATAGGCTATGTAAACATCAGCTTCGGCAATAGGATCAACCTCATCAGCTTGAACAACAGCATCACTGTCGCTGTAAACAGTTAAAAATGATGTTTCTTTATCACGTTTGCTGCCCACCTCTTCAGATACCGAGACATCAAAACCCGACGGTTCTTCGTCACCCGGGTGATCTATTGTTGTCGCCGTTTCGATAGACAACATGCTTACCTCAAACTCCTCGTCAGCTTGTCGACGACGATATACGAGCAACGCAAGCCCCGCCAAAAGTAAAGCGCCAACTCCAGCAATGATCCGACCCAACCCAGAGTCTTGAACCGCATCCCAAGCATTTCCGATAAAGCCTTGACTGCCTTTAATCTTAATTGGGCTTGGTTTATTTACGTCGGCACCGCTGCTATCAATTTCTTCGATTCCACCTTCTCCGTTATCCAGTTCGGCGTTACCATTTAATTCGAGGTCTTGCGCATCAAGATCGAGTACTTCAAAGCCGCTGTTCGCATTAGTTACACTAAGCTCCTCATCAAGTTGGCCATTGCGCTCGTCATGCAGATCTCCATTGAGCTCATTGACTGAGTTCGCATTAGAATCGCGCTGAGTATTGCTACCAGTAGAATCGCTAATGTCCTGTAAATTGTTTTGAGCTGCAAGAGTTGCTTCCAAATTGGCCATATCGGCGTCTTCAACACCAAGCGCCATCAATCGATTAAGATCTGTAAGTTGGCTTTCAAGTATAGAAATTCGTTCGGTTAATTCTTGATTCTGTTGAGATGAAGAAACCAACGAAGTCTCCAACTGAGTGATTTGATCACGTAGGGCTATGACTTCACCTTCTCGCGAATTAGACTGTGAGCTTGATACAAAAGTCTCGGCATCACTCGCCGCACCCACCCTAAATGCATCAGAGGTGCTCGCGCTCGCTGCAGACGTGTCTCCAGAAGATTGGTATCCATCAGTACTTACTTCGTCACTAAACGCATAATCGTCTTGAGAGACGCGAACGCCGTCATCACTAGAGTCAGAACCGGCAATTAGATATGCGGGGTCCCAATCTTGAAGTTGGTCTCTGTAAAATTCTCGCGCGTCAGAAAGCTCTACGGCACGAATGGCGTTGATATCGCCAATCTTTAATATAGAGCCTTTCAATAAGCCATTGATATTACCTTTTATAAAGGCACTTTGATTTTCTTCGAACATGACTTTCATAATCTGATAGATACTCAAATCAGGAAACTGTGCTTGTAACTCGGATGCTATTAAGCTTAAAGACTCACCTGCAACCACAGGTCCGTACAAGGCATCTGTATCTTGCGCATACTCATCGAGAGACTCGGCGGTATAGCCCTCAGATGTGTCACCCGAAGCCTGTACATCCTCAAAAGAAATGTAATCACTCGATTTAGTATAATCTTCGGAAAGTTCGCTCGTAGACTGATTTATAACCTCATCTACAGAGCCATCAGGCTCAGTACTTAAAGCCTCTGTATCGACGTCTTCCAGAGGCTCTAGCCCTCGTAAACTATCGTTGGTATAAGCATTAACTTGGTCTTCAACTGCGCGTGGCTGAGAAATTGCGGGGGGAGTCTCTGAGGCATAGATTGGAGGGTCTATTAAAGCGGTATATTCGCGCAAAAAGCTACCACCCGACCAATCGACTCTAACAAGTAAATGAACAAACGGTTCATTAATAATTGAATCACTTAACAGCCTTAGTACGGCCACACCGGCGCGATCTTCAACCAACAACCTCACTGAGCCCAAGTATTCTGGATAATCTATGCCTAAATCTTCAAATTCTTCGCGAGACGCAATTCGTGCATCAATCGAGGCAACTTCGTCGCCTGGCGCAAGACGTAACTCAATTATCCCATCTAGCGGTTGATCAAGATTAGACTGCACTTCTAAAGAGCCAAGCCCAAGTGCAAATGCCATACTCATCGACAGGCCAGCAACCATGCTTGTAGTTAGTGCAGTTACTACTTTAAATACTCGTTGTGTAGCCATCATTTATTCTTTTTCTTTAAACCGTAATTATGCTGCAGAAATGTATTTACATTCTTTGGCTATTTAACCTATCAACACCATAGAAAACGGGCAATATAAAAACGACCCAATTTTCTAACCCCTTCCACATTTGCCATCACAACTTATTATAAAAAGTGCTTATAAACGGATAGATGGCATGGAATTAAACCCAGAAACCTAAATTCTTTCAATCGTTAAAAGCACCGCCCAATAACTGCTTCAACAAATCCAACATCATCTTCAATAATAGACAATGACGACCAACCCCATATTCATCATAAAAAAGTACGTGGTTTGTGATTAAATCATTTGTCTAAGACGAAAATTTAGTCGTCACCTTGTTTATACCGTTTTTTATTATAAAAATCTCTTTAATCTTAAGCATTTAGCGACACATTGTAACAACTTACATAAGTTTTAGGCAAGATTCACGCAATCTGCCAACTAACTTCTGAATAAAATGTATTCGTCCAAAATGAACGAAGCCATAACCCCCCTTTCCACACATTCTCTTTGCTAAAGGTAATCTTTGACCAGCAACTCAGCTATCTGAACGCTATTAGTGGCGGCGCCTTTGCGAACATTGTCTGACACAACCCAAAGGTTTAAACCGCGCGGATGCGAAACGTCTTCTCTAACTCTACCCACAAAAACGGCATCTTTACCCGAAGCGTCTGTTACAGGCGTTGGGTAACCCCCCTCTTTTCGCTTATCCAAAACCTTAACGCCAGGTGCTTTTCGCAACAACTTAAGCGCTTGATCGGCCGTAATTTTTTCACGAGTTTCGATATGACACGCTTCAGAATGGCCATAAAAAACGGGAACTCTAACCGCCGTTGGATTAACTTGAATCGATTTGTCGCCCATGATTTTCTGGGTTTCCCAAATCATTTTCATCTCTTCTCGGGTATACCCGTTATCCTCAAACACATCAATCTGTGGAATAACATTAAACGCAATCTGCTTAGGGTAGACTTCTGAGACTATCGGCTTACCGTTCAACAAGCTCGCGGTTTGTTTTGCTAATTCCTCCATAGCCACCTTACCTGACCCAGATACGGCCTGGTAAGTAGCAACATTAATTCGCTCAATGCCAACGGCATCATGAATTGGTTTTAACGCAACCACCATTTGAATAGTCGAACAATTTGGATTGGCTATGATATTAGTCTTCTTGTAATCGGCAATCGCATGGGCGTTCACTTCAGGTACAACTAAAGGTTTGTCATCGTCGTAACGAAAGTGGGACGTGTTGTCGATCACAATACAACCTGCCGCGGCAGCCTTGGGCGCGTACTCCGCAGACAAAGCTCCACCCGCTGAAAACAAGCCTATTTGAACTTGCGAAAAATCGAAATCGGCGAGGTCCAAAATTTTAATCGATTTATTTCTAAACTTTCTTGTTAGCCCGGCAGAGCGCTCACTTGCCAATAAGAAAATTTGATCGACCGGAAAGTCTCTTTCCTCAAGCACCTCAAGAATCGTTTCCCCCACTGCGCCAGTTGCACCAACTATCGCTACGTTAACTAGTTTGTCACTCATTTTGTCTCTCTACACTCTAAAGGTGTGTGCAGCTTAGGCTGTGCCCTGCGCTGACGGTTTTGGTGCCGTTCTGCAGAACAGCACCTTTTATTTAAAGCTATCGTTAAAAGGCACTAAAGATATTGTTAATACGAGCAGTAGGTTAGACGCCGCAACGTAATCCCCCCCCCACAATTCCAAGACTAAAAATCGGTGCTTTACAGAACGCACAGACCTTTGCCAAAGTTAAACGATTATGATCTACTGTTTGCTCAATTACTAAAAAAAAACCGAAACGTCAACACTGGTGATTTCAGCAATTTAGTATAAACATCAAATCGCTCGCATGAAGTGCGGTTTGAGATACTAAGAGGCTCTAAAACGGCCCATAATTTTATCATAGCGAATAAAAATCAATGCTTAAAAATAGCCCATATATGCAATGCAATTGGTCTTTTCGACGCTTTTGGGTGTATTGCGCTGATGAGTTGGGCAGCGCGCGCCTACAGGTCGACTCTAGCGCGACTAAACTCGAGAGTTTTTGTGGTAACCAACAATTTGCTCTTCCGTCGTTGAAAGAAGTATTACGTGCGAGCTATAAACGCAGTCGATGCAAAAACCTCGACAGTCGCATTGATCTTGACGCCACACTTGATGTTCTTGGAGAAGCTGCATTTATGTTGCAGGGTCAGAGCAAAGATGACCTTCTCGACATTGAGCTGCTCGAGGAAGTGGGTTGGTGTATCAACACCGTATATGCAAAGCACAACGACGATATGCCCCAGCAAGCGGGTCGCTCTTTTTACGAGGACGAGGCCAAAGGTCTTGGCACGAATGCTGCGTCTCTACGAGCAATTGGTGTTGAGCATGATCGCCACATCCAAAAGAAGAATCTAGCGTGGGAACGAAATAGCGCCAAGAGTGATACTAAAAGCACCGTAAAAAGCAGCAATCGCATCGTTTCGTTAGAACGCGCGAAGCAACGCAGAACTAACTCACGATCTTAGCCGTTGTTCGTCTGCCGTTGATATTTTCACTGTTTAACAACGCCACTAGCCTTAACTCTGTGTAGCAATTTCAACGCTCAAGTGAAAACATAGGTTAAAACGTAATTTGCATCACAGCATCGCCGTGAACTCGTCCTCGTCAATTACCTTTACACCGAGCTCAACGGCTTTTCTTGCCTTACTTCCAGCATCTGCTCCAACGACCACACAGCTCGTGTTTTTAGAGACGCTCCCGGTTACTTTCGCACCCAGTTTTTGCAATTCTTTTTTGGCATCAGAACGCGACATCGAACTTAAGGCACCCGTCAACACAAACGTTTGACCAGCCAATGGTAGCTCCCCACCCTCTTCTCGGGATATTGTGACAACCTTGTCGTACTCGACGCCTGCATCGAGTAAGCGCTTGAGCATTTCCTGATTAGCCTGTGAGCCAAAATAGTCGACGACGCTTTGCGCTACGATCGGGCCAATATCGGGCAACCGTTCTAACTCTTCTGCTTTAGCGGTATAGATTTTTTCGAGATATCCAAAATGCTCCGCCAACTGCTCCGCGGTAGTTTCACCAACCTGCGGCACTCCTAAGCCAAAAATCAAGCGCGATAATTCTGCTTTTTTGCTCGCGCCAATAGACGCTAATAACTTATCAGTAGATTTCTCGGCAAACCCTTCTAGGTTGATCACCGTTTCTGCGTTAAGCGTGTAAAGGTCCGCCGCATCGTGTATCAATTTTTCGTCAACCAAAGCATCAACAATCTTGTCGCCTAATCCATCAATGTCCATGGCCTTGCGTGAAGCAAAATGCTTTATCGCTTGCTTTCGTTGTGCAGCACAACGAAAGCCACCACTGCATCTGGCAATAATCCCCGCGCCTTCAAACAAAACATCCGAAGCACATATAGGACAAACTAATGGGAACTCATATGGATGTGCGTTGGCTGGGCGCGCCTCGCTCACAACAGACACAATCTGCGGTATTACATCTCCCGCTCGGCGCACAATAACCGTATCCCCTACGCGTATATCCAAGCGTTCAATTTCAGATTTGTTGTGTAAAGTTACATTTGACACCGTAACTCCGCCGACAAACACCGGTTCGAGGCGAGCAACTGGGGTAATGGCGCCCGTTCGACCCACCTGCGTATCTATATCTGCAACGATGGTAGTGCGTTCCTGAGCAGGAAACTTGTGCGCTAGCGCCCAGCGCGGGGCCTTAGCTATAAAGCCTGCGGCGCGTTGCCAATCTAGGCGATTTAACTTGTACACAATGCCATCAATCTCATAAGGCAGTTGATCGCGACTTGCGCCTGTACGTTGATAGTAGTCAACGCAACCATCTACGCCACTAACCACCTCAACAATAGGACAAATTGGTAAACCCAACTCAGCCAGATACATCAGCATCGCATGGTGTGTTTCTGGCTTAACGCCAACTGCGCCCTCAGTGTCATCAAAAACTCCAACCGCATAGATAAAAACATCCAAAGGACGTTGTGCCGTCATTGCGCTGTCTAATTGGCGTAATGAGCCCGCGGCGGCATTACGTGGATTCACGTAAGCTTTTTTATCAGCATCTAACTGTCGCTGATTTAGCGCTGCAAACCCAGCCAGAGGCATGAACACTTCGCCGCGCACTTCAAGTCGCGCAGGCGCTCTTTTGCCCAAGCTCAGCGGCAGACTCTTGATCGTCTTAACATTTTGCGTAATGTTTTCGCCTGTTTTGCCATCCCCTCGCGTTGCAGCTTGCACTAGCTTGCCATTCTCATATAAAACACTAACGGCCAAGCCGTCCAGTTTAGGCTCTGCGACATATTCGAAAACGTGTTCTATCGGCTGGTCTACTTGTTCGTGTAGACGACGGTCAAACTCGCTCACATCATCCGAGCTAAAACCATTGCTCAAAGATAGCATTGGCATCTCGTGCACTACTTGATCAAACTGCTCTAATACGGCTCCTCCGACCCGCTGAGAGGGTGATTCAGGCGTTAACAACTCAGGGTGCGCTGCTTCAAGTGCCATTAGCTCAAGCATGAGTTGGTCGTAGTCATAGTCAGCAATTAGAGGTGCGTCGTGACGATAGTAACGACTGTTATGCAGCTCTATTTCAACTGACAACTCCGCGTGGCGCTGAGAGTACTTACTGCTGGCTGTTGTATGAGGCGGTTTTTGCATTAGGGGGCTAAATAAAGGCTTAAGGGTAATCGTTACACTTTAACAATAAGGTTTAATAATGCTTGGCTCGAAACCTGAGAATACACGGCACTCACAAACTTCGGCAGATCTGTTCGGCAGACGTATTAAAATGCGTTGTGTGAGTTAACGCTTAAAGTCAAAAAAAACTTCGCTAACCCTCAAGAGATTAGCCGTTGAGATTCATGCTCTAGAAGAGTTTTTTACTCACCGCATCACCAGGTGTCACGCCTAACGCACGCAGTCCTGATGAAATCTGACTAACTTGCCTTAGCAAAGTATTAAGTGATTTTTGTGCGAGCGGCCGCCCGCTGCGATCCACAACCTTACCTTCTAACCACACTGCAAGTTTGTTTGCGTCGTCAATCATCTCCTGAAAAACTTGCTCAGGACTGCCCGTTGCCGGCACATTCATAATCAGCACAAGGTCAAAAACATGCCCTCCACTAACTTGCTTTAAGCCATGATTCCCGTCGCCGTCACTACAAGCAAGCCTATACATAACGGATAAGTCGTTGCGCTGCCCAGTGGTTTTCATAAACACACCTTGAGCGTCTGGCAACATCACAAGATCACGAGCACAACTCTCTACATCGGCGACCCTAAAACCCTCGCGAGACTTTGCCACAATATTCAGCACAGCCATGGAGTCATAAGCCAAGCCAATAGCGTCAAGTTTTTGCGCCTGGTTTAATGCCGCATCAACGTCCATCGAAAACTCAAACGGTGCATCATAGCGAGTGGTGAACTCGAGCACCATCTGTTGAAAATCATGCGCTTCTTTACTAGACATTGCACCGTTGCGATCAGCCAATTGAATTGACAAACCTAGATCGACAAACTGAGAAGACGGTTGCTCATGCTCAATGTCACACCAAATATCAGTCAATTGGTTGAGGCCATACAGATGTATCGAACGGTGAAATTTGTAGTCGTGTTCTCTTAAAAGAGTCATCAACTCTTGTTGCTCCAGCGGTTGTTTAATATTTATTCGCGCAACAAGGTCAGTAACAATCCCGCCTTTGGTATTTGCACCGTCTGGCTTCTCAAGTGGCTCATCCGGCGCTGGTATTGTAATTGTATTCTTCGAACTACCGTTTCCGCCCTCGCTTACCTGCTGGTGATGACTGTTGCTTGACCGTGTATCCGCGTATGAGTTTGATGAAGGTCCGAAGCTGTCGTTTCGATTTTTGCTCGCCTCACTCTGAGCGATTTTTGTTGGGTTGCGGGTAATATCCAACGCAGCTTGGAAGGGCTTTTTAGTAAGCTCACTAAACTTGGCAGCCATACCTCGCTTCGCCGCTACACGAGCCATAAGTCTTGGTTCAACATCCAACTCTTTTAAACCCAGAATATCGTCTTCGTCTAAAACGTCATTCTTAGATTTTCGCGTTAGTACTGATTTAGTTTTCCTAGCTAACTTTTTGGCTCGTTTTACACGACTTGGCTTTTTAGCGGCGTTGTCGAAATTAAGGTCATTGTCAGATAGAGGTTCAGGCGAATGGGCTAATTCAATATCGCCAAGAGCGTCATCACCTGGTGAATCCGATCCATCTTCATGCTCTACTGAGCTTTTTAATGTACCTTCTAACGGATTATCTAGATCAGATTGGAAGCGGCCTCGGCTCTGTGCCCGCGACCGTGGTGATCTGAGCTTATTTACTCCCTTAGGGTTAAGCTGCGACCATGAATACGCGGCAATACCCATAAAGAGCAACACTCCGATCACTAAGAAAGTCAGCTGTAGATCAGACATTTAGGTTAGAAATAAGGTCCATTTTTGGGACTAAAACGTGATTATAATACTGAAACTAAGGTGTTATGCGTAAGCCTACAGTTAGTTAAAGTCTATTTTTATCTTGCTTGTGACGCACTCTTGTTGCGAAACAGCGACAATTCTATACGGCCTGCGTTATCTCTAAATACCGTTACTCTACTGCCATCGCCGCCGCTTCAGCAACATCAACAGCAATAAGCCGCGACACACCAGCTTCCGCCATAGTAACGCCCACTAGTATATCCGCAACTTCCATAGTGATCTTGTTATGTGTAATAAACAACAACTGTGTTTTCTCGGCTAACTGTTTAAGCAGTTTTGCATAACGCTCAACATTTGCATCATCAAGTGGTGCGTCAACTTCATCCAATACACAAAAAGGAGCTGGATTAAGCTCAAAGAAAGCAAAGAGCAAAGAAACGGCGGTTAACGCTTTCTCACCACCAGACAACAAGTGGATTGTGCTATTTCGTTTACCAGGTGGTCGAGCCATAACTGCAACGCCAGTGTCTAACATATCATTGCTAGTTAACTCAAGGTAAGCGTTTCCGCCGCCAAACAATTGCGGGAAAAAATCCTGAAAACGTTTATTAAGACTCTCGAAAGTATCTTTAAAGCGAGTTTTGGTCTCGCGATCAATCTTATGAATCGCAGACTCTAGAGTCGCCATTGCTGTAGTCAAGTCAAGATGCTGCTTATCTAAGTACTCTTTGCGCTCGCTGCACTGCTCATATTCTTCGATCGCGACTAAGTTAACAGCGCCGATGCGCTCGAGTTTAGTGCGTACTTTCTCTAACTCTTGTTCAAGTTCGGACACGTTCTTATCTGGCTCTAACTCAGACACAAACTCCAACATTTGTTCTTCGGAAGCATCTAACCCTTCTGAAATAGTGTCGCGGCGTACCAACAGTTCTTGGCGGTTCATACGAACTTGCTCTAGCGAGTCACGCACAACTTGGGACTGCCGGTCGAATCCTACACGCTCTTGATCCGCCGAACGCATGTCGTTCTCAAACTCAGCCAACTTGTTTCGAGCAGCGCTGAGTTCCTTTTCAACTGTTAAACGTTGACTCAACAGTTCCTGCAACTTCTCGCGCAACTCAGTCGTAGGGTCTTGGTCGTCTGCAAGCACAATACTGAGTTGTTCACGGCGCGCACTCTGCCCAGCTAATTGTGCCTCCAACCTTTGAATACTTTCTTGCAGTGATTGCACGCTCGAATTGTGGCGCTCGATTTCTAGACGAGTCGCTTGAGCTGCATCGCCTGCTTCGCGTTCAGAGCGTCGCGCTGCTTCAAGCTGATCTACTAGGCCTGCGCGCTGAGAAGATAATTCTGAACGTTGTTCTTCAAAGCCAGACGCTTGTTGCTTGGCTTCTTCCATCCGTTTTTGAGCGGCAGACACTTCGTCTTTAGCCGACATCAATTGCTCGTGTAATGTTTGATCCTCTGCCGTCAACTGTTCGCGTTGCGACAGCAACTCAGAGCTTCGAGCTTCAATACGTCCTAGCTGGTTATGCAGTTCAGTTCGCTGTTGCGATTTGGCCCGGTATTCTTTGCGTTGCTGCTCGCGCTGATTCTCGGTGTCTTTAATTTTGGCTTGGGTCTCGGCACGTGCTTTATCTAGAGCCTCGATTTCAACAGACGATTGTGCCACCTGCTCAGTTAGATCTTCGATCATGGCTTCGCGTTGAAGTACGCCTTGCGCACCCACACCAATAGAACCCAAAAGCGACCAGTGCGCGCCCATCCATTCGCCTTGCTTAGTAACGACAGATTCGCCTAAGGCTAGTTGATCGCGCAAAGACATGGCTTGATTAAGCGAGTCGGCCACGTAGATTCCGTGTAACCAATCGGCCACCATCTCCGAACCCGCATCAACTTTTGACGCCAAACTTGGCGCGTTTAAGCGAGCGGCTTGCGGTGTTTGTTGAGCAGCTTGCGCAAACCACGTTCGGTTTGGCGAATCATTTTGTGCCAAGCGAGCTGCATCTTGTTCGTTCGCTAGAGCAACAGCTTGTGTGCGCGAACTCAAGACTGTGTCTACAGCAAGCTCCCACCCACTTTGCACTTTTAGAGAATCGCTTATACGCTCTGAATCACCTAAGTTATTGCGTTCGAGCCACTGCGACAACTCTTCATTTTGTTGTTCAGAATCAGCAAGTTGCAGCGCTTTTAGCGTGGCCGAATTCTCTTGGTACGCTTGCCGAACAGAGTCGGCTTGTTGACGCACTTTTTCTAAATCTGTACGCAGTGCGATTATAGCTTCGTCGTGGCCTGTTAAAGATTGCTCTAATTCGATGCATTCAGCATCCGAATTTCGCACAGCCTGAGAAAGCCTCTGAGCTTCTTCTGTGTCGAGTTTATCGCCAATATGCTTCAACGTTGACGTCACTTGTTCGGCACGTTGAGTAATGTTCTGTATACGCCGGTCTTGCTCTTGAATACGCGCAATTTGCACGTCGCGCTCTTTCTCTGGGCTGGCAACCAATTGATTAATTTGCTCCCACCCTTGTTGCCAGTTTTGAAAGGCTTCGTTAGTGCTAGCGAAAGTAGCTTTCGCTTTATCATGCTCTTGTGCTTTAACGGCGTTTTGCGGTTCAAGGTCCGCAATAGACTGGCTAGCACTGGTTAAACGAGACTTATCTAATTCTAAGTGCTTTAACGCTCCCTGCTCTAACTCAACTAAGCGATCGTATTCTTCTTGGTTCTGCTTACGCGTTTGAATAGTGTGTTGAATAGACTGCTCAACATTCGCTACTTCACCACCTAAACTGTAATAACGTGCTTGAACTTCGTTTAACGTTTCTGTTAATTCTACTTGCTGAGAGCGCATGGCTTCGATACGCGATTCGACACCACGTTGTTCAGCAACTTGAGCATCAAAGTCGGTTTTAAGCGTTGTTAGTTTGCCATCCTGAGACACCACTTGCTCATTAAGAGCTGACCAGCGTCGAGTTTTGAGCTCTTTGTCTAAACTGCGCTGCTCTTCTTTAAGAAATTTATATCGCTCAGCTTCATTGGCTTGACGTTTTAAGCGACGCAACTGCGTTTCTAGCTCGCCAATAATGTCTTCCACGCGGCTTAAGTTGTCGCGCGTGTGGCGAATACGGTTTTCAGTTTCGCGGCGGCGTTCTTTATATTTAGATATGCCCGCAGCCTCTTCAATCAAAACGCGCAGATCATCAGGCTTAGATTCAACAATACGCCCAACCATGCCCTGCTCAATAATTGAATACGAGCGTGGACCTAAACCAGTGCCCAAAAAGATGTCGTGTATGTCTTTGCGGCGGCACTTAACTTTGTTGATAAAGTATTTCGAACCACCTTCGCGCGTTAACTCGCGCCGAATGCCTAACTCAGCAAACTTGGCGTAGGAACCTGGCGCTTTACCATCAGAATTATCAAACACTAACTCTACATATGCTTTATTGACCGGCTTACGAACCGCAGAGCCGTTAAAGATAACGTCGTCCATACTCTCGCCACGTAAGTTCTTGGCGGACGACTCACCCATAACCCATCGAATAGCATCAATCACATTGGACTTGCCACAGCCATTTGGCCCGACGATTCCTACGAGGTTATTAGGCACAGCGACTTTTGTGGTATCCACAAACGACTTGAAACCCGATAGTTTGATGTACTTTAAACGCATGAATTAATAAACGGACAAACTAATGGCTTGAATACTTATGAATAGGTAGTTGATTGTAAATAGTTTTGTTACAGCAAAATAAGTTGTTGCCGCTATCTAGACGCTAAATCGTCTAAACGTTCAGCCTTATCTAACGGCTGCGTCTCGCGGCTTGCACCTTATACGCTATTTTTTATATTTTTTACTATTATCTTTGGTCAGATTGAACCTAAACATCAACGTTTAGCGACTATCGGAGTCATGCACGTAAAAAGGCCTCAAAAATTCGTACGAAATCACGAATTTGGGGCCTCAAAACAGCAATCCTTAATGTTTTTGCTAAAGCGAGCTTTTGATCTTTAGGTTAATCCCTAAGATTAGTTTAAAATCGCCTCCGTTAAAACCACTGATTAACTTAATTCGCCTAATTTCGAGAAATAATAATGGATCGACCTAGCCAACCATCAAAAGAACTGCTGACTTTCGAAAATCCAGCACCTGAAAACGATTATACGATTCGGATCACCGTTCCTGAATTCACATGTCACTGCCCACTTACGGGTCAACCTGACTTTGCTGACTTTGTGATCGAATATGTACCTGATCAAGCCTGTGTAGAGCTTAAAAGCCTGAAAATGTACTTTTGGTCGTTTCGCGACGAAGGTGGCTTTCATGAGAAACTGAGCAATGAAGTTCTAGGCGCGCTTGTAGAAGCAACTCAACCACGTTTTATGCGCTTAACCGCTAACTGGAACGTTCGTGGCGGTATTTATACAACGGTTGTGGTTGAACATCAAAAAGAAGGCTGGAATCCGCCACAGCGAATAGAATTGCCGTAGCGCGAAAATTGCTATAATTCCTAGTAATGCTACTGACTCAAGCACAAATTCAACAATTTAAGATCGATGGTTACCTGCTTTTGCCTAAGCAAGTACCTAGCGATCAGTTATTGGAACTGCGCAGCTTGGTTGAGCGCCATTTAACTGAGCGAGTTGAGCCTTTCGAATTGGAAGCGGATGTGCATTATCCTGGGGCTCCAGAGTCTAGAGATGCTCAAGGGGGTGAAACAATACGGCGATTAAAGCTCGCCTACACCCGCGCCCCCCAGTTAGCGGCAATGGCAAACTTGCCTAGCGTAGTAAACGCAGTGCAGCAGATATTGGATTCTAAGCATGTGTTACTCAACCCTTATCACCATAATTGCGTAATGACCAAGCAGCCTGAGTTCAGCTCAGAAACGCTATGGCATAGAGACACACGTTACTGGAACTTTAACAACAAATACCTAATCAATAGCTGGCTCGCGATTGGCGAAGAGAAAGCCGAAAATGGCGCAATGAAAATTCTGCCCGGCTCACACCGCTGGGAGGTTGCTGAGGACGCATTAGACGGCGCCCAATTTCTAATTACAGATCATCCTGACACTATCGGCCGTTTAAGCACGGCTCGCACGGTTGAGATGCAAGCCGGCGACTTACTGTTATTTAGTGCGCATTGCTTTCATGCTGCAGGACGCAACCTAACCGATCAGAGTAAGTTTGCCTTGGTGTATACGTTTCACGGAGAAGACACCAGACCTCTGCCCAACACCCACTCGGCATCGGGCTCTGAGATTGTATTGAAGTAAATTCTTAAGCTCTATAAATCAAATAGTTAGAGCCCCAGTTGCGCCTTGGTATAACGTGCTAAAACGGGAGCAGTTAGACTCCCTACATAAACATAGTTATCGGTTTCCCAAGCACCTGTACTGGCCTCATACTGCTTATTGGGGTCTTGAAAACTTCGCACAATCTGACCCGCGCTGTCAATTATCACAATGTGAGCATAGACCTGTACATTTGGACGGACGCTAGCCGGCAGACGCTGCATTGCCTTGCGCAGTGCAGGATAAGCGGCTAGCGCATCTAACGGCTCAGAGCGAGGTGACGTAAAACCCAACCAAAATCGACCATCGCGGCCTGTGTGAATATTGTCGGGAAAACCGGGCATGTTATCGATAACAACTTCACTCTGCCCTGCGTTCTCACCCGACAGCCAATACCGCCATAAACGATATTTTCCAGTCTCGGCCACATAGAAAAAACTTTCGTCTTCAGAGATCGCTACGCCGTTTGCAAACGTTAAACCGTCCATCACTACACGAGCTTCACCTGTGGCAATTGAATACTCGATGACGCGGCCATGCATGCCTTGCTCGTTTACATCCAATAAACTCGCTTCAAGCGTGCCACCAAACTCTACTGGACTGAACTTTGTAGAGGCATCGCTTAGGTAGATTATTCCAGAGGATGTTATATCTAAATCATCGGCAAAGCCCAGACGCACGCCGTCAACGCTTTCAAGCTCCAGTGTGACATCACCTGTTGGCGTTACTTTTTGAAGTCCCGTGTAGGCGTTAGCAACCCAAAGGCTGCCGTCCGCATCGAATGCCATACCTAACGGCCGACCACCAAGGTCTACCCAGCGTTCAGGTATAGGCGATACCGCTTCTGCTTCCCAGCGAAGGACCCAACCATCATGAGTCGCTGTATAAGCGGTGCCATTGCCATCATCAATGACAGCTTCTGGCCCATGCAAACCATCGAGGGGAATAGCCTGCAAATCTGAGAGAAGGTCGTTCGCCGCGTAATCGCCTTCGAGCGGTACCGGTGGTGGCGCCTGCCAAGCCTGTGGAGAAACCGACACTGGCCAAAACGAAAAGTACAGAACTAAAAGTACCACTAAGGTAATTACAAACTTAAAGACAACCTTCATAAATCCTCCGTAATGCCCGACCTTTTTTATTTATTAATTGAGGCTCAATGTCAGGCTTATTTAAAACTGATTGTGCGTAGCTTATATCGTTAAGCCACCGTCTACTACAATGCATTCTCCAGTAGTGTAGCTCGATGCGTCAGAGACTAAATACAATACTGTACCCGCCATTTCGTCAGGTTCTGCATGACGCGCCATCGGGATGGTTGCCATCGCTTGCTTATGCAGATCTTGGTTGTCGAACAACGCACCCGCAAACTTAGTTTTGGTTAAACCAGGCAATAGCGCATTCACACGAATATTGTGTTGCGCACACTCTTTGGCAAACGACTGGGTCATATTGATCACCGCGGCTTTGGTGATCGAATAGATACCTTGATACAAGCCTGGGTGTAAGCCATTGATCGACGCCGTATTTACAATTACCCCGCCGCCTTGGTCTCGCATCATGCGCCCTGCTGCTGTAGACATAAAAAAGTAACCACGGATATTCACGTCTACTGTTTTGTTAAACGCACCAAGGTCGGTATCTAAGATGTGGCCAAAGTATGGATTAGCCGCCGCATTATTAACCAGTATGTCTAAACGCTTGTGGTTAGCTCTAATGTTAGCAAAGGCGCTTTCGATATCGTCCATATTGCCAATATTGCAAGCAATGGCTTCGGCAGACCCGCCGCTGGCCTTAATGTCTGCAACGACCGTTTCGCAATCATCTTTACGACGGCTAGACACAATAACGTGCGCCCCCTGTTCCGCAAACAGCTTGGCAATAGACTCGCCAATACCGCGGCTTGCACCGGTAACCAAAGCCGTTTTTCCAGTTAGATCGAATAGCGATGTAGACATAATGTTTAGCAGGTGAGATCGGTTAAATTGAAGACCGAGTATAAAGAAGCGATCGAACAAGCTCAATCAAAGGAATTGGCTGCGAAACAACGTTAACGTTTACACAAACGAAAAGTCGTAGTTGCCCGCTATGAACAAGACTCGTCTGGTATATTGTCGTAAGAAAGCAATCACGAATAAACACTATTCAGAGCATACTAAACAATGATTAAAGCAATATTACTCACCCTTTTTGTAGTTGTAGACGCATTCATGATGTACGTAATTCTGGGCCAAGCACCTACTCGATGGAAGGCTAACAAAGCTAAGATGACGCCAGATGAGCGATTTGATAATTTACCAGACTACCCCTTCAAACCTAATTACAAAGATGTACTAGGGTATCAAGCGCACTACCTAGATGAAGGTTCTAAAGACGCTCCGGCGGTTCTTCTGTTGCATGGCCAACCCTCGTGGAGCTTTCTATACCGCAAGATGATCACGCCTCTCACAGATGCGGGCTTTAGAGTAATTGTTCCAGATTTAATTGGCTTTGGTAAATCAGAAAAACCGTTGAGCACTAAAGACCACAACTACCAAATGCACATCGACACGATGACCGAACTGGTTAAACAGCTGGATCTAAAAGACATGGTGTTCTTTGGTCAAGATTGGGGCGGCTTAATTGGACTTCGAGTGGTGGCGAACGAACCAGACCGATTCAATTCAATTGTATTGTCTAACACTGGCTTACCTTATGCCAAAGGTCTAAAGGGTTGGCTAGGCTATCCATTATTCAAACTGGCTGTGTGGCGCGAAGGTAAGCCCGACACCATTGCCGATAAAAGCGGCTTTAGGTTTACGCGTTGGGTCGCCTGGGCAGCAACAACACCTAAATTTGATCTAGACAGCCTTTTTCAGACATCTACAACACTTAAGTTAACGGATGCTGAGTTAGCCGCTTATAACGCGCCCTTTCCTGATGAGTCGTATATGAGCGCCATTCGCAAATTTCCGTCGATGGTACCGTCTCACCTGCGCCAAAACGCCGTAGTGATGCGCGAAGTGTTCGAGAAATGGGAAAAGCCGTTTATTACTTCGTTTAGTGATTCTGATCCTGTAACCAAAGGCATGGATGTTATTTGGCAGAAGAAAGTGCCTGGCGCCAAAGGCCAAAATCACCGTGTTATTCCAGGCGGGAACCATTTTATTCAAGAAGACAACCCTGCCGAATTGGTCGACGCCATTAAGGAAGCCGCAGGTAAAGCGAAACGACTTCGATAAGACCACATTAATTATGCCGCTCTAGAGAGCCGCTGGTTAATACACAAAAAAAGCGTGGTCTGCATTACAGATCACGCTTTTTATTTCATACGGCTATAACGCTAACCAATCTTAATCACTCGCCGCTTAGACAAGGTTCCCGCCATAATCTGCGCCGCTAGCTCAGGCACATCTTCCAGCGAGGCAATCTCATACAAAGGTTCTAAGTCTTTAGCCGTAATCATGTCGCCCAACGCTTTCCACGCCACTTGCCGGCGTTCGATAGGCGCATTAACAGAATCAACGCCCTGCAGACGCACATTACGCAAAATAAACGGCATAACCGTTGCAGGCAGATCAAACCCACCCGCTAGACCACAAGCGGCCACAACGCCGTTATAGCGCGTTTGACTAATAACGCAAGCCAAGGTCTGTCCGCCCACAGAATCAATCACCGCAGGCCACTGCTCCGCTTCCATAGGCATGCTAGGCCGAGAAAACTCCTCACGCGCCATAATCGAAGACGCACCAATAGACTTTAACCAAGCATGCTCGGACTCGCTGCCGGTAACCGCAACAACCTCGTAACCTAATTTGGTAAGTAACGTAATGGCAAACGACCCTACTCCACCCGACGCACCAGTCACTAAAACAGGACCATCAGCTGGCTTAACACCATGCTCTTGCACGGCCAATACGCACAACATCGCTGTGTAGCCTGCTGTGCCTATTGCCATAGTATCAAGAGTAGTTAACGAATCAGGCACACGCACCAACCACTCAGGCTTAAGCCGCTGGTACTCTGAATAACCACCCCAATGGTTCTCAGACAAGCCATAGCCATTCACTAAGACCTTATCGCCTACTGACCATTCGCTAGACGCAGACTCAACAATCTCCCCTGCCAGATCAATGCCACACACCATAGGGTAGCGTTTACAAATCTTACTTTTGCCGCTTACGGCCAAGCCATCTTTGTAGTTAAGGGTGGAGTAATCAACTCTTACCAACACATCATGGTCAGGAAGTTGGTCAAGGCTAAGTTCAGTAATCGACGTACCAAACTGCCCGTCTATCTCGTTGGCAACAAGGGCTTTAAAAGTGGTCATAGAAGTATTTTGCGTGTTTTGTGAGTAAGCATTAACCATACACAATATCAGGTCGTTTTACTGCCAACGCAGAAAAAACTAAACAACAATTTGCACCGTACGACGGCGGATAACCATTGAATCATTTGATTTAAGCCCTATACTTAACGCATACCGATTTTGCATCAGGCGGGTTGATTACCGACTGCGACAGAAAAAGGGGGCGACATGGCTTCGACATGGGTCGCGAAACCTTCGGTGCATGTAGAGCATGTGACTTGTCTCTTAAAACCAGTTACAAAAGTTATAGTTGCAAACGACGATAACTACGCACTAGCAGCTTAGACTGTTAGGGTCTTGCCCGGGTTGTTCATGGCCTTGGATTTTAGGCCTCAAATCACATGAAATCGCTCGCACCTTGTGTCGATTAAGGGGCTGCTAAAACACAATTCGACTCACCCCGAAACGAGTGCGTTTGTCCAGTTGCGAGGGGTTAAATTGAAGACAAACTAAACATGTAGATCCGATGAGCGGAGGGCTTGTGGACGCGGGTTCGATCCCCGCCGCCTCCACCACTTCTAGGTTTTACGAGATTCTAAAAAGTCCAGTAAAGCTAGCAAATCAGCCACCTTAGGGTGGTTTTTTTGTGCCTAGAGGTTTCACAAGATACCATGACATCCAGACCTATTGGGGGTATATTTGGGGGTATCTCAGTTCGACTAGGTGAAAATACCCCCAATTATGCTAACCGACACAAAGATCAAAAGTCTCAAAGCGAAGGCTAAGCCCTACAAGGTTGGTGATTCTCATGGGCTTTATGTTTACGTCAGTAAGACAGGCTCAAAGCTCTGGAGGCAAAAATATCGTATTGGTGGGAAAGAGAAAGTTCTTTCATACGGTGAGTACCCGATAGTAGGACTTGCCGAAGCGAGGAAGCTAAGAGATCAAGCAAGGGAGCAAATCAGCAAAGACATAGACCCTTCTCTCACCAAAAAACTTGAGAAAGACCAAAGTACAAACACCTTTGCGGCAATAGCTAGATCGTGGCATTTAGCGCAAGCCTCGTATTGGTCAGAGAATCACACTCAGAAAGTAATCATATCGCTTGAAAAGGACATATTCCCATCAATCGGTCAGATACCTATAAACGACATCACACCGCCCTTGCTACTTCAAACCATACGCTTGATTGAGAAGCGTGGAGCGTATGAACAGTCAAGAAGGGTCACCCAGAGATGCGACTCAGTGTTCCGCTACGCTATCGCCTCAGGTCTATGCACCTACAACCCCGCCCAGGATTTACAAGGCGCTCTAAAACGCCCTCAGAAACGCAATTACAACTCTATTGAGTTTAAAGAATTGCCCGACTTTCTAAAGGCGCTCGATGAAGTAGAAGCGCACCCAATCATTAAGCTAGCAACCCACTTACTAATGCTTACCTTTGTGAGAACAGGCGAGTTAAGAGGCGCTGAATGGTCAGAGTTCGATTTAGAGAACCGTGTATGGGAAATACCAGCTGAGCGTATGAAAAAGAAGCGCACCCACCTAGTACCACTCTCGGAAGGAGCGATGGAAGTGCTAGAGCGATTAAAGCCTTACACTGGACACCGACAGTATGTGTTTGCCAGCCCTAACAAGCCTAAAGTACCAATAAGCAACAACGCGATATTGCAACTGATCAAGCGTATGGGGTATGCGGGAAAAATGACAGGGCATGGGTTCAGACATTTAGCGAGCACTAAACTAAATGAGATGGGGTGCAATCCAGACGCAATTGAACGGCAACTGGGCCATATTGATGGAAGTGTTCGGGGCGTATATAACAAGGCGGAACTACTAGAACAAAGAGCTTCCTTGATGCAGAACTGGTACGAGATTGCCCTAGAACACGAAAGAGTAAAATGATTATGAGTGCTGAACACCTAAGCTTTATAGACTTTGCAAAAATAGTTTCATCGTTTGAATATAGTTACTCCATGTGTATCTGCAAAGGTCAATATCTAGATCGGCATTTGGATAGACAAGCAGAATTTTTACTCAATTACCAGCCGAGCAAGTACCAAACGATAAGCGAAGCAAAAGCAGATGCCACTAAAGAGGTCAATGCTAGAGCAGCCCAATACTCAAAACTGTACGAAGAAGCGCGGTTTGAAAAGCACCCTTTTGTCAAAGAACTTAACGACGATTTCTTCTTTAAAAGCGCCACTGAGAAGTTTTTGAGTAAAAAAGTAATGGCAGACGTTCCGTTCATAATTCGACGTCAGGCTGATCTTAAACTACTCACCCCTCCTCTACCGAATTTGTTCTTTCTGTATTTGATTGCCGCCGAGGCTATCGAACTTAGCCACCAAATAGACATAGAGGGAACAATTCGTTTCATTAAGGGAGCAGAGCAAAAGCGTATTGAACAAAAAGCATCTATGGCTAAGAGGCTAGAAGCAATTGCATTCGAATTAACCGATCAACTTACGTCAGAGAATGCCGACCAGGTCTATGAACATCACGTAAACTCTCTAGTGAGAGAAATTAGGTATTTTATAGAACACCAAGACTTACGGTTGAATTTTTCGTTTATACAACGCAGGTATGACCGATACTTTATTGCCAAAGATCATGGGAGTGCGAAGAGACAAATATTGACAAATTTTTTGATACATAGATATGCATCAACATTTATTGTTCAAACTCAAACCTTTTCCAAGAAAGATAGCTCCACTAGCATTTATAAAAGACAACAGCGCAAAAAATCATTCGCTGGGGAAACGGCAACACCACCCTATCGAATAGACCCTTCACGGGTATGGCGTAAAAAAAACGGCTACATTCACGCCGACGTCATAGTCGAACTCCTTGCAATGATTAATGGAGACGACGGAATTGATGTGCGCCAGATCCAACGAGCAAGGCAAGAGTTTTATGGCTCACTAACAGATCATGACAACTAACATTCCCTTTCTGTTTTTGGTGTCATGATACCTAGATAGGTCTGATTCAAATTAACGTCATTACCAGAACGGATATTTAAGCGTAACTTTCACACCATGTTCAACAGCTTCCACGGAGGAGCAAACATGGTTACTAAGATACTACGATTACCAGAAGTGAAAGAGACAAGTGGATTGTCTCGAAGTTCTATATACGCAGGGATGCAAAATGGCACTTTCCCAAAGTCCATTAAACTAGGCACTCGCATGGTTGGATGGAGTGAGAAAGCAATTGAGGACTGGATAGAGCAGAAACTCAATGAAGCTAAACAGGGGGCGAACCAATGAGCCTCCGCAAAGCAATTAACGATCATTGCCGCTCATGTGGATACGATCACCTCTCAGGTCTAGGCACGTGGAGAAAGCAGATTGAGGACTGCCCCTGTACCCTATGTTGCCTTTATCCAGTTAGACCGACAACTCACCCAAAACGGGCGAAAAAACAACCTAAAAATGGATCTTTTGCGCTCACCTTAGAACAACAAAGCGGAGGTACTCAAAAATGAGACACCAGACAAAGAAAAGCCTGACCCCGGGGGGGAAGTCAGGCAGATCAAAGATTATCCAACTTGAGACGCTGAATAGCCTTTACTTTAACATGATATTGAGAGATTCGGAATGTGCAATATTCTGTTGTCAGATTCTAGACCACTTCGAATCGTTGATGAACAAGCATTACAAAGGCGAACCCAAAATAGAGCGATCTAAGCGGGTTGATACATACCTCGCCCTAGCCTCGCTTGATAAACGGGGGTTGAAATGAGACTAGACCCCACTCAACTAGAAACCAACTGTAACGGCATAGTGGCTACGGACATCGACACGTTCTTAAAGATGAAAATACCCCCGAGAACGTGCCTACTAGCGCCGTGGTTGCCCTCTAGCGGGCTAACGCAGGTCTATGCATATCGAGGCGTAGGAAAGACGTTTTTCGCGCTCAATGTGGCGTATGCAGTAGCAACGGGCGGTGAGTTTTTAGGATGGACTGCCCCAACACCCAAACGTGTTCTCTACATAGATGGTGAGATGCCCGCCTCCGATATGCAAGCGAGGCTAAGAACTATCAAAGGTAATGATGTAATGAACTCTGACAACTTCAAACTGATTACCCCTGATATTCAGGATGTTGTAACGCCGAATCTGGCGAACGAAGAAAGCCAGATAGAGCTGCACAGCTACACCAGTGAAGCCGACTTAATCATCGTCGATAACATTAGTACGCTTTGTAGGACTGGAAAGGAGAACGACTCAGACCAATGGACTCCAGTTCAAAGATGGTTACTTAAGATGCGCTCGGAGGGGCGCTCTATCTTATTGATTCATCACGCAAATAAGAGCGGAGGTCAGCGCGGCACATCGGGCAGAGAGGACGTTCTAGATACTGTTATTGCACTAAGAAAGCCACAAGGCAGCTCACCCACTGAGGGCGCTAGCTTTGAGGTTCACTATGAAAAGAATCGAGGTTTTAGCGGTAACGATGCGCAAGCATTTAGTGCCAGTCTGAGTATGATGAACGGTAAACAAGTGTGGAAGACCGAAAGCCTACAAGCCAGCACTTATCAACGATGTGTAGCTGAGTATAAGAAAGAACTTAGTTGCTCAGAGATCGCGGTGCTAATTGGCAAAAACAAGTCCACGGTATCGAGGCACTTAAAGAAAGCCAATGATGAAGGCTTAATTCAATACGAGCATTAGATTGTTGCATGTTGCATCTCTTAGGGGGTGCAACGTGCAACTCATCTGCATACAAGCTCAAAGCAAGCGCAAGAACTTGAATTATTGAAGTCCATAAAGGGATTAGTTTTCGGACACGTTAGGGCTCATTTTTTTACGCCTTAGGTAAACTAAAGTAATGGTCTAGTCATTACGTTGTTGACAAATGTTGACATCAAAAGGCTATAAAGTAGAGCTGAGGATAACTGTAAGAACACGCTAACAATCTCAGGTTTTATCAGGTTTGAAATGTCAGGTTTTGTCAGGTTGTTAACAACAAGCTTTAACAAGTTTAGGTTCAACATTCTTCAACACCCTTTCTTGCGGATAAACAGTACCAAAGCATGAAAAGAGACTGAAGCCAGAGCGGTATGGGGTAAGGATAGCTACAGCCTTAAAGCTCTAAATACGACACTTAATCTTTTTTTTATATCCCCAGTTCAAACATTTTAGGTACTTTACAGCACTTTAGTAGTGGGTCGCTCGCCTGCGCTGTGTTTCCCTACCCACAGAAATTCGAAACTACTTCATTCAGTCACTACTACAGGGAGGTGGTACGCGCTGTACCTAATCACCCACAAATAACGAAACGAGCTTATTTTTTTTTAACTCTTAGGCGTAGAAAAGGAATTAGTAAATTATCCTACGTTAAGGGCAAGTGACTGGCTGTAGTTTGCCCATAGCCGCCAGTCGAGAGTTTAACCGTGGTCTTCACAATTAATTTTCACCCTCTTTTCTTTTTAAGCTATTATTTCTATTCAATGCGGCTTTTAGCCAAAGGCTTTCTAACAATCTAGGGTTGTGTTTC